>Ga0315914_1007997_pt1 | contig 14360 bp, 12 predicted proteins | sample MpolenodulesMG_FD_203920 | JGI IMG/M metagenome (GOLD analysis project Ga0315914, IMG submission 203920) | Medicago polymorpha root nodule microbial communities from Los Angeles, California, United States - elongated nodules | ecosystem: Host-associated > Plants > Roots > Nodule | place: USA...
TCTTTTGAAGACCGGTTTTGTGAGAAGCGGGTATGATTCTTGTGTGTACATGTTGAAAAGGGGTGAGAAAGTCATTCTCTACCTTCTTTTATATGTGGATGATATCTTGATGGCAAGCTCTAGCAAGGATGAGATTGTGAAGCTCAAAGAAAAGTTAAATGATGAATTTGAGATGAAAGATCTTGGTCCGGCAAAGAGAGTCCTTGGTATTGATATCTTGAGGAATCGTGACAAAGGTGAACTTTTCTTATCTCAACTTAGTTATTTGAAGAAGGTGGTGGAGCGTTTTAGAATGGCAAACTCTAAAACCGTGAGCGCCCCCTTGGGTCACCACACAAAGTTGTCCATAAAACAATGTCCTCAATCCGAGGATGAGAAGCAAGAGATGGAAAGTGCTCCCTATGCAAGTGGGGTTGGAAGCATCATGTATGGGATGGTTTGTAGTAGGACAGACTTAGCCTATGCGATTAGCATTGTGAGTCGGTTTATGGCAAATCCGGGTATTGTGCACTGGCAAGCTTTAAAGTGGGTGTTGAGGTATTTGAATGAGTCTTTGAAGGGCGGTTTGAAGTACACAAGAACAACTCAAGAGGAAGACGCTTTGGTAAGGTATGTAGATGCGGACTATGCGGGCAATGTGGACACAAGAAAATCCTTATCGGGTTTTGTGTTCACTCTTTATGGCACGACTATTAGTTGGAAGGCAAATCAGCAATCCGTGGTGGCATTATCTATAACACAAGCGGAGTACATTGCCCTTGTTGAAGGAGTGAAAGAGGTCATATGGTTAAAAGATATGATTGGTGAGTTAGGAATTACTCAAGAATGTGTGAAGATACATTGTGATAGCCAAAGTGTCATTCACTTAGCAAATCATCAAGTGTATCATGAGATGACAAAGCACATTGACATTCGTTTGCACTTTCAAGAGAGATTGTGGTGGAAAAGTGGCATCGGAAGAGAATCCGGCGGATGTGTTTACCAAGTCATTACCGAGATCAGGGTTCAAGCATTGCTTGGATTTGATCAAGTTTGTTGAAGAGTGATTCCCTTTTGGAGAGAGCATCATGGTGGTTGATGGTTAAATTGACATCATCACCAATTAGAAGTCAAGGTGGAGAATTGTTGAAATTGACTTCAAATTTCTGTTTTGTGAAGACCAAAATCGTGCCACGATTTTGGGAGGCACGGCGCGATTTTCTTGGCAGAATGGATGGTTTCTGCTGGAAGAAAATCGAGGCACGATTTAGTACTGGCGTGACACGATTTCTGGATAAGGTTGTTGTACCTTGTGTCGTACGCTTCAATCGTGACACGATTGTTCACTAGCGCGGCGCGATTGTGTCTGTTACTGTGTACTATATAAGTGTTTCTTTGCAGATTTTGAAGTAGAGCTTGAAGTTAGAGAAACTTGGATTACAAAGGAGGTAACTTTAGGGTTGAGTGTCTTTGTAGTGAGGTTCTCTTAGGTTGGGAAACATTGTAAGCACCTTGGGTAGTGAGATTTCACCATTGGAAGGATCAAAAGCTTCCTTTTGTGTTTTCTCTTAGGATTCATTGAGAGTGTGGGTGACATGAAAATGGGTAGAAATTAGGTCTTGTTCTTTTGTGAGCTTTTTAGCTAATCTCTTGTAACTCATTTGTATCACTTTCATCTTAGTGGATTGGAGGCTGCTCTCTCCCCCATAGTAGGTCATATTGGACCGAACTGGGTTACCATCTTGGTGTGTTTGTTCATTTATTTCATTGCTTATCTTTATTGCTTTGATTATGCTTGTGGTGTTTCTCTACACTTAGATTTAGGTCTGTTTTTGTTGTTGTTGCTTGGAGACACTTTATCCATTGATTATCACTTCCTTTGCTCCACACATCTTTGTTATTCATTGGTGTGATTTTGTCCGAAATACACAACAGACTTAACAAATCTTCACGTTCTATTGAGGCACATATTTCTATTATTGCATGAGCGAGTTGAAGTCCAAACCAATATATTATTTCTTTATCATAAGTTAGTTCTTAATATCTTTATTTTTTTTATACTACCGATGATATTTTTCTATAAAAATAAAAAATCACCAAATCCTTAAAAACAAATAAAAAGGAAGAATATTTGTTGAAAAAATATAGGGAAGAATATTTATAGGAATTAAACAAGAGAATATAACAATTAATAATCTTGAAAAATTATTAATATTTCTTAGAATTAAGGCACAAAAGTAACTCAATTTTTTTTTACGGGATAAAATATAACTCAATATTTTTTAGGGAAAAATATAACTCAATTGTTTCTTATAAAGCACTCAAATTATATAAATTTTGTATTTCACTTTTATTTCTACATTGATCATTCCTCTTGGGTCATGATTATTGAAATCGGTGTAACAACCAATAAATGTCAACAGCAAATTCAGTTTAATTTTAATTTGCATAGAAAAAGAGAACAGATAGAAAGAAAGAAACTAAGCAAAGTATTAAAGCAATGGACCTATCAAAGTTAGAGAAAAATAAAGAAAAGGAAGTACTCATTTGTCAGATTTAGGTGCGAATTAGATTAGATGTGGGGGTACAATTGAAGCAAGTTATAGACCTTTGAATTCAGCTTTGTTTACTCTAACAAAATGTCACAATCCAATAATAGTCATGTCACTTTATGCATCAGGACCAGAAAATGATTTAACAATTCCCTTTTTTTCATTTAATTATTAAAACATTAAAAACATCTCGTATTATGTTGAGTTTAAGGGATATGATCCATCAGCTGGACCGACACTTATAATCAATAAGAATCAACTTTTCTTCACATCATACCATTAAAGTGAAGTATATTTTAATGATTTTGTGAAATACACGGTGTAAAATTATTTTACGTGCGTATTTTATTTTCGCTAACTTAATGGTATTAATTAATTTATTTTAGGAGATGATGGTATTAATTCTTGGTAATAATGTTGGTGAGTTAGTTAGGCTGCTCACTTGGACGTTCAACTGCCCCTTAATTAGTTCTTTTTTTTCTTCATAATTAATATGCTAGCCAATGTGCTTATCAAAAAACAAATGCTAGCCATTTTATGTGATTCGTATAAATATAAAATATGAGAAGAAAAAAAAAGATACAATTTATGTGATCAGAAAGAAAGAAAAAACATACAATGAATGTGATGTGTATGAGTTGGTTAAACAATAATAGAAACTGTTACAACATAGATTATTATAAACAATATACATAGAGGTTTTGTTAACGCAGTAAAAAAAGACACGACAAGTAGCCTAGGAAGACAACAATGTCACCACCGACAACCTTTTTGTTTTGTCAACAAACAGCTTATCCTCATAGATTGCACATTACACATGTTATACAGTACTTGTAGCACTTTACTCTTGTTCTTCTTACAAACCAATATCACTTACATTTCACACCCACGTGACCAAAAAACACTAACACATGTGTAACAAATAAACCAAAGTTCATTCATTCTTTTCTTCACTAGTTAGTTTCTTTTTTTCTTTTTGGTTCATTCATTCTTCCAAAATGAGAGCCACTGAAATTGTGTTGGTTCTGCTTTGGTTCCTACCAACAATGTTTTGCACCAATGTGGATTATGACCATAGAGCATTGGTCATTGATGGTAAACGTAGGGTCTTGATTTCTGGTTCTATTCACTACCCTCGCAGTACTCCACAGGTTTTATGTCTCTCTTTGATTTTGTTTATGAGTTTTTGCATTGTATTTGATTTTAAACATTGTTGAATTTGTTGTTGCTGTTATTACAGATGTGGCCAGACCTTATTCAGAAATCTAAAGATGGAGGACTTGATGTCATTGAAACCTATGTTTTCTGGAACTTACATGAACCTGTTAAAGGCCAGGTTCTTTTTGCTTCATTTCTTCTCACATTCTTACCACTTTCTTTCTTATTCCACTTGCTTTCAGCATTCCATATGTTAATGTGTGAAAGAAAAGTTTGCATTGCAGATATAATTAGTAGTTTAAAAAATGTATATGTTACGCTGAATTGCTAATTGTTGAAAGCATAAAATGTTGAACATCTTTTTGCGACGTGTATGAATTGACTTATCTGAGCTTATGTACTGACATAAGCACTTCTAAGACTGTTTAAGAAAGACTATGAAAACAACTTATTTGTATGAAAGTAATTTGACTTATTTACGTTTTGTCAATAAAAATAGCTTATATACAAGCACTTATATGGTATAAGTGCTTAATTTAAGCTGTTTATCTAAACATGGTCTTGATCTAGTTTTGAATGAAAAGACATAGATTAAGGTTAGAAAGACTATTATAATTCATTGAAATTAAATGGATTTTTGCAGTATGATTTTGATGGGAGGAAGGATTTGGTGAAATTTGTGAAAGCAGTGACTGAGGCAGGACTATATGTGCATCTCCGGATCGGTCCATACGTGTGTGCTGAATGGAACTACGGGTAAAGTTTGGTCCTTTCTGTGTATTATTTTTCTGGGTTGTTCATGTCTAATTGAGGGCTTTAACTTCTTGACAGTGGTTTCCCTCTTTGGCTTCACTTCATTCCAGGGATTAAGTTCCGAACTGACAATGAACCATTTAAGGTAAGGTAACCTTCACCCTGCTGCTTCATGCTTTTTTCCTTAAATCTGAGTTCACTTGCTTGGAAACTTTGTCTTCAGGCCGAAATGAAGCGATTCACCGCTAAGATTGTCGATCTCATGAAGGAAGAGAAATTGTATGCATCACAAGGAGGACCTATAATTTTATCTCAGGTTTTTTATCATTAAATACATGGTCTTTTTGAATTATAGTTAATATATTTTTGTAGATATTAAGGTCAAAGCTCATATTTGTTAATGTGAGAGTATTTGTGCTTTCTAATGCCAGATTGAAAATGAGTATGGAAACATTGAAAGTCACTATGGTTCCGCTGGTAAATCATACGTCAACTGGGCTGCAAAAATGGCTACATCTCTTGATACAGGTGTTCCTTGGGTCATGTGTCAGCAAGCAGATGCTCCTGATCCAATCGTAAGTTTTACGTTTTAATATACCAACTTATTTTTCGGTTTATGGTTTACTAGATTGTCTATCTTTTGGAAAAGAGTAATCTTAGTTTGCTAACCACTCGCAGATTAATACATGCAATGGATTTTACTGTGATCAATTCACACCAAACTCTAATACAAAGCCGAAAATGTGGACTGAGAATTGGAGTGGATGGTTAGCGACTTAATGTCCTTTTTTACATAAATCATTTCAATGAAATATGTTCCTCCAAACATGCATAACGGATTGTGTATCTCCTTTCTTGTTCTACTAGTTCTTTTTGTTATTTTCTCAATCTTTTGAATTATTTGGAATGGTAGGTTTCTTTCATTTGGTGGCGCTGTTCCTTTTAGACCTGTAGAAGATCTTGCATTTGCTGTGGCACGCTTTTTCCAACGTGGTGGAACATTTCAAAATTACTATATGGTATTGCAACCTGAAATGTTCTGCACAAGTTCAATTTTATATGATAGTAGTACATCAGGGGAAAAATTGTCTCTAGGAGGAATTAGCTGATACTGTGTCATTTTTTATTGCTTGCTCAAAAACAGTACCATGGAGGAACCAACTTTGACCGAAGTACCGGCGGACCTTTCATTGCTACAAGTTATGATTATGATGCACCGATTGATGAGTATGGTATGACTCTCTTCAACCTTCATACTGAATATCTATTGTTCATGTTGTAGCCATCGCTGGTAATACCTCGAAGAAGATAAATTAATAATATTACATGCATAGTTTATTTCTTTTATGTAGAAGAGAAATTACATTGGACAATTTTGTGTGTGTGTGTTTTTTTTAATATCTCTACTATATGCTGCAGGAATTATTAGGCAGCCAAAGTGGGGTCATCTTAAAGATGTACACAAGGCCATCAAGCTTTGTGAAGAAGCACTAATAGCTACTGATCCCAAGATTTCATCTCTTGGTCAAAACCTAGAGGTATAGGTGGTATGTATTGAAATTTTTGTCTGTTTGAAACATCTTACTCCACGTCTTAGGATAGAATTCCTGGATCATTGTAACTAAAATTCTTCTAGTTTGCCAATCTTGTAAGTTTCTTTCTCTGGAAAATTCCCTGCATTGAGTGCGATTTTGCGACAGCCACTATTTTAGGCACTAACTAGATTAGGTCTTAACAGTCCTTTACTATTTAAAACGCAGGCAGCAGTTTATAAGACAGGATCTGTATGTGCTGCCTTTCTCGCCAACGTGGACACTAAAAATGATAAAACTGTAAATTTCAGTGGCAATTCATATCACTTGCCTGCATGGTCTGTGAGCATCTTACCAGATTGCAAGAATGTAGTGCTTAATACTGCAAAGGTTTGTCTTACCTTCATTTATGTTAAGTTGCTTCAATAACACGATTATCACAATCAAAGTAGATAGTTTAATTGAATAGAGTTACTGAAAGAGTGTGATTAATATTCATTTTGTGATTAATCTATCTATAGCCAAGGTGTTTTCTCTTATTTGTTAGTCCAAAGTAAGTAGGATGTAATAAAAATAACATTTTTATTATGGCAGGTTAATTCTGCATCTGTGGTTTCAAACTTCGTAACTGAAGATATCGGTTCTTCAGAAACTTCTAGTTCAAAATGGAGTTGGATAAACGAACCTGTGGGTATTTCGAAGGAAGATATATTGTCAAAAACTGGATTACTTGAGCAAATAAATACCACAGCTGATAGAAGTGATTATTTGTGGTACTCATTAAGGTACACAAGCCTCCATATTTGAAAGATATTTTCTCTAACTGATGATTCTGTACTTCTTGATAACACTTCTCTTGTATTTTTTAAAGCCTTGATCTTGAGGATGATCCCGGTTCTCAAACTGTCCTGCACATTGAATCACTTGGCCATGCCCTTCATGCATTCATAAATGGCAAGCTTGCAGGTAAACATTTGTTAGGGTTTTTATGGTTTTTTGTATTCTGGATGTCTCAGAGATCCTTTGTTTTATTGAATCTCAAACAAAACTGTTGGAAATTAAAAAACTTCCCACATAAGAGGATAAAGAAAAGTTAAGGTGTTTATAACTGTTGGAAAGTTTGAGACCACTGGTTTGAACTTTTGGACCATGGGCCTCTACACTATAAGCACAAACTAACCAACTATGTTCCTACACTCCAATTGGGCGTGTGCGATAATCCAACAAAAACCAAGGTTGATGTTAAGTCAAGTTAAGAATATCAGCTGCTCATGGAAGTTCTTCTTATATCATCTGCTCTTTTAGCAGATGTCCTAGGAGTGTCCTTTATAAGGACCTAGTCTAGCTTCTTTTTTCCTTCTTCTTTTCCTTTAGCTCATGTAACCAAAAAAAAAGTAACCATTCCGATATTATTGACAACTTTTCAGGGAGTCAAGCAGGAAACAGTGACAAATCTAAGCTTAATGTGGACATCCCGATCACACTAGTTTCTGGAAAGAACAAAATTGATCTACTAAGTATAACAGTTGGACTTCAGGTTCAGCTTTTCTTGTTTTTAGCTTCCAATTATGCATAGAATGGCTTGCTCCTCGAATGATTTCTCTCATTACTATATCTAACTAACATGAACCATATACACATCAGAACTATGGAGCCTTTTTTGACACAGTGGGAGCAGGGATCACCGGTCCCGTGATATTGAAAGGTTTAAAGAATGGCAACAACACTCTTGATCTCTCCTCTCAGAAGTGGACATATCAAGTCAGTCTTAAATTTTGATCAAAAACTATTTATTATTCTTTCTTTATTGAATCACTTTAATGGAGATACATTGTTAATGAAGTTAATTTTTTCGATACAGGTTGGCCTAAAAGGTGAAGATTTAGGTCTGTCTAGTGGAAGTTCCGGAGGATGGAATTCACAGCCTACTTTCCCTAAGAACCAACCATTGGTTTGGTACAAGGTAATTTTATTTTCAATTGATTGTTTCCCTTGATATAAGTTTGAGAATTTCAAATTAAGCGAATGCTAGTATATGAAAAATGTTTTTTGCTACTAACCGATGTGATACATGTTGCACTAGACAAACTTTGATGCTCCATCCGGCAGTAATCCAGTTGCGATTGACTTCACGGGAATGGGAAAAGGTGAGGCTTGGGTAAATGGACAAAGCATTGGGCGATACTGGCCTACATATGTCGCTTCAAATGCCGGTTGCACAGACTCATGCAACTATAGAGGACCTTATACTTCATCCAAATGCCGCAAGCATTGTGGAAAACCATCACAAACATTGTAAGTGTTGCAAATTTTCAATGAAAAAAAGTTTAAACATGAAAATAATCTTGATCTATGATGATACTGAGACACTAATCCCATCTCGCAGATACCATGTACCACGATCGTTTTTGAAACCAAACGGCAACACTCTTGTATTGTTTGAGGAAAATGGCGGTGATCCAACACAAATATCTTTTGCTACAAAACAGCTAGAAAGTGTGTGTTCACATGTATCCGATTCTCACCCACCTCAAATAGACTTGTGGAACCAAGATACAGAATCAGGGGGAAAAGTAGGGCCTGCACTGTTGCTCAACTGTCCTAATCATAATCAGGTAATCTCATCCATCAAATTTGCAAGCTATGGAACACCATTAGGGACGTGTGGAAACTTCTACCGCGGACGCTGCAGCAGCAATAAGGCGTTGTCAATTGTAAAGAAGGTGTTTATCTGAATTCCTGTTCCCTTGCTAATTTGTTATGTTGCACTTTGGTTTAGATTGACTATGTTGGCCATGGCTCATAGTTTACTGATATGTGAGTAGGTTGCTTGAGCTGGTCAGAATAATAGAAAATCAACTAACCAATTAATTGTATTTAAACACAAGCAGTAATATGTAACCCTAAGCTTGAACAATAGAAAACACTACAACCACTTTGCAGCCGTTGTCGTAGACCCAATTGGACGAACTCTGATCAAATCTTGTTTATTTGTTAGTTTTAAAGAGGTTAGCGGCGAAACTCAAACGCTACGTGCAGAGAAGTAGATAATTGTGGGTTCAAACCTGCATTCCAACATATCAAATGTCCCTACAACATTTTACCATCTAAGTTATACTCACGGGACAATCGCTCGTGTTATTTGTTTGTGTTTTTCATATCTGTTTTCTTTTGAACCTGAGTTGTTGTTGTAACATGCTAAAATCATCTTATTAACAGGCCTGCATTGGATCAAGAAGTTGTAGTGTTGGAGTATCAACCGATACATTTGGAGACCCTTGTAAAGGAGTACCAAAGAGTTTAGCTGTTGAAGCTACTTGTGCATAGACAGACATGTAACATGTTGCTCCAAGAGCACTCCTCAATTGTCTTCAACTCTTATCTTCAATTCTTCTTCTCTATCTAAATTAGAATTGTATTTTAGGAACATCCCAATTTCTTATTTTTCAATTAGAATAGTGTAGTACCACTTGCAATAAAAGAAACAAAAATGTGGTCCATATGGTGATGTTTGATACGTGATAAAACGGTGTTCTTTTGTTGTTGGTTGTAGTAGTGAAAAGGATGGTGATGGTTCCATATACTTGTAATACAACTCAGTGCGAGGAACCTCGACAGTGAAAATTGGAAAATTTGGAATTTTGGAGTATGAACCAAGTTGGATTATTAGTTGGAAAATGATGTATTTGAAATTTTACTTAATGTAGATGAAGGTAACGAGAGAGGAGATTGAATTAATCAACATTAGACAAAATTTGTGTTTTTTTTAATCAGCAAATTTATTCTCGACAGGTTGTGTAAGGCACACTAACCCGTGGTAAACCAAGAACAACGATTGCAAACTCGGCACCGTATATATGCGGATCACCATAACAACAACCAAGAAAAAACAAACACCAAATACCTCTAAATAACCACAAAGAGGCGCCCCCTATAGAACTGCAACATTCCACTTAAAAATGATGCTAAACTATACATTAAATAGGACACCAGTGAGCTAAAAACAACATCAGGACCCTATAAAACACAACCCAAACGCATACCCCTGCCTCATGATTACGGAAAGAAAAAGGCTAGGCACAAAACAAAAGAGGTGCAGCCCCCTAAATCACAAACAGCACAACGGTTCCTAGTGACAGAACCAAAAACCTGCTACCTAAAATAGCAGTAGCCTCACGCAGCCAACACAGAGGCGATACACGGCCTGCTGCCCATTGAGAGCACACCACAAAAGACAAAGTCCACCAAAACTATCACTATTTTCTCAAGAGACAATCTTTCGGGTTCCAACACCATTCGTAGTACAAACAAGTAGGAATATGTAGCCTATTTAAGACCCACCTCCACGATAGCACCTTAATGTCCTCCACAATTAACTCTACATCTAGCACTTCCTCCTTAAAAATAACATTATTCCTGACTCGCCATATACCCCAAATTGTTGCATGCCAAATTATCATCCAACAATCCCAATTAATAAATAAATTTGGAGGAGAAATGAAAGATGTCTCTACCCACCTCATGATGGATTCCCAATGAAGAAAAAGGTGCTTAGAAGTTTTGAGGTCAATCCCACATAAAACACACCGAATAGAGATATCCAGAGGAAGAACATTCCTTTTTTGAAGATTCCATTTAGATGGAATTCGATCGAGCAAAAGCTTCCAAGAAAAAGCAACGACTTTTGTTGGTGCCATTGATCTCCAAATATCCCCCAAAAACCTTCTTCTAGTCATCATTCCATTTATCCTCCAAAATCAACAACTCCTCTAGCTTCTTGTATGACGACTTAACCGAGAAACTACTGTTATAAATTTAGATGTGTAAGAAGAAATTAAAAGAAAGTAATAAAGTGAAATAAAGTAAAGTAACTTATTGAATTTAGTTGCCGAACAGCTCCATCAAAATCTTCACAAGTCAAATTAGAGGAAACCTGCAAAAGAGCACACTGTTAAGTAACCTGAGGCGTGACATAGTCACTGTCCTTGAGGATTTTATCCGCCTCATAAGCGCATATCCTCCCAAGATATAACAGTTAACCGGAGGTGACAGAACAACTCAAATTTATCTCAAAAATATCAGGAGATGTAACCCAGAAACTCAATATTATGGATGAGGGAAAATAATTTGTGTATCACTAAATATGAAGTGAGGGAGTATATTTATGTACTAAAATTATAATAATACGATTAGATAATTTAGATGACTGAGTTGAGTAATTTACCTAACATTTACCAAATGTTACAAGATCTAAATAGTAACATCTGTTTATTATTTAGTTACAATTTTTAAATGTTACTAAATCTCATATATATGTTGTAGTGCCATTAGGCCATCCGTGGTTTTATAACACGAGCCTTTGTAGAAAACCCGGAGTCACATTATTTGCTAAGCTATATAGACCACATAAGTTATTTGGTCACTGAATTTAAAAACTGAAAAGTCGTTTATAATTCGGACCTGATGGCGTATTACCTTGTTTCTCCTCATAGAATGTGCATTACATATAGCTAGTTAGCTACACGTGTGATATTACTCTTGTTCTTCTAAACATCATCACTTACATTTCACATCCACGTGACCAAAAAAACACATGTGTAACAAATAAACCAAACCAAACCAAAGTCCAATCTTTCCTTCCCTAGTGAGTTTCTTTTTCTCTTTTTGGATCATTCATTGTTCTAAAATAATTACCATGAGAGCCACTGAAATTGTGTTGGTTCTGCTTTGGTTCTTACCAACAATGTTTTGCACCAATGTGGATTATGATCATAGAGCATTGCTCATTGATGGTAAACGTAGAGTCTTGATTTCCGGTTCTATTCACTACCCTCGTAGTACTCCACAGGTTGTATATATGTCTCTCTTTGATTCTTGCATTGTATTTGATTTTAATCAGTGTTGAATTTATTGTTGTTGTTTATAGATGTGGCCAGACCTTATTCAGAAATCTAAAGATGGTGGACTTGATGTCATTGAAACCTATGTTTTCTGGAACTTACATGAACCTGTTAAAGGCCAGGTTCTCTTTGCTTCATTTCTTCTCTCACATTCTTACCATTTTCTTTCAGCATTGCATTTGTTCATTGCTTGCAGGAAAAGAAAACAAGTGTCTATGTTAAGCTGAATTGCTAATTGTTGAAAGCATGACTGAACAAGTTTGGAATGACTTATTTGAGTTTATCTACTGACATAATCTCTCCAAGATACATAATGAAACATATTAATTATATGAAAACAATATGACTTTCTTTACTCTTTTGTAAATAGAATTATCTTATACATAATACATAAGCACTTAATTAAGTATTTTATCCAAACATGATCTTGATCTACTATAAGCTAAGAAAGACTATCTTAATTCATTGAAATGAAATGGATTTTTGCAGTATGATTTTGATGGGAGGAAGGATTTGGTGAAATTTGTGAAAGCAGTAGCTGAGGCAGGTCTATATGTGCATCTCCGGATTGGTCCATATGTTTGTTCTGAATGGAACTATGGGTAAAGTTTGGTAATTTATGTGTATTATATTTTGGGGGTGTTCATGTCTAATTGAGGGCTTTAACTTCTGGACAGTGGTTTCCCTCTTTGGCTTCACTTCATTCCAGGGATTAAGTTCCGAACTGACAATGAACCATTTAAGGTAAGTTAACCTTCAGTCCAGTGCTTCATGCTTTTGTCCTTAGACTGAGTTCACTTGACAGGAAACTTTGTCTTCAGGCTGAAATGAAGCGATTCACCACTAAGATTGTCGACCTCATGAAGCAAGAGAAACTGTATGCATCACAAGGAGGACCTATAATTTTATCTCAGGTTTTTTAGCATTAAATACAATACAAGTATAGTTAATATATTCTTGAAGATATTAAGGTCAAAGTTTATATTTGTTAATGTGAGAGTGTTTGTGATTTCTAATGACAGATAGAAAATGAGTATGGAGACATCAATTCAGCCTATGGTTCTGCTGGTAAATCATACATCAATTGGGCAGCAAAAATGGCTATATCTCTTGATACAGGTGTTCCTTGGGTCATGTGTCAGCAAGCAGATGCTCCTGATCCAATCGTAAGTTTTATGTTTTGATATGTCAATGTTAATTGTTTTTGGTTTATGGTTTACTAGGTTGCCTGTCTTCCGGAAAAGAGCAATCTTAGTATGCTGTTTGCATTCATCTTACTCGATTTTTACTTGAACTGCATGAAGATTAATACCTGCAATGGATTTTACTGCGATCAATTCACACCAAACTCTAAAACAAAGCCAAAAATGTGGACTGAAAATTGGAGTGCATGGTTAGCAACTTAGCATCCTTTTTTATATAAATAATTTAATCGAATTATTTTGTTATTTTCCAAATCTTACTTGAATTCTTTGGAATGGTAGGTATCTTTTATTTGGTGGTGGGTTTCCTCACAGACCCGTGGAAGATCTCGCATTTGCTGTCGCACGCTTTTTCCAACGAGGCGGTACATTTCAAAATTACTATATGGTATTGCAGCCTGGAATGTTGTTCACAAGTTCAATTTAATATGATAATATTACTTCACGGAAAAATTGGCTCTAAGAGGAATTAGCTGATACTGTATCATTTTTCATTGCTTGACTAAAAACAGTACCATGGAGGAACCAACTTTGACCGAAGTACTGGAGGACCATTCATTGCTACAAGTTATGATTTTGATGCATCGATTGATGAGTATGGTATGACTCCTTCAACCTTCTTATTGAAATCTATTGTTCATGTTGTAGCCGTCACAAATACAACACTGGTATAGTTTATTTCTTATATGTAGAAGAGAAATTACACTGGAAAATTGGATTTTTTAATATCTTCGCTACATGCTGCAGGAATTATTAGGCAGCCGAAGTGGGGTCATCTTAAAGATGTGCACAAGGCCATAAAGCTTTGTGAAGAAGCATTAATAGCTACAGAACCCAAGATTACTTCTCTTGGTCCAAACCTAGAGGTATAGATGGTTTATATTGAAATCTTTGTTCGTTTGAAACATCTTATTCCGCGTCTTAGGATATAATTTATTTTGTAACTAAAACTCATCTGGTTTGTCGATCTTGTAAGATTCTTCCTCTGGAAAATTCCCGGCATTGAGTGCAATGTTGCCACAACCACTAATTGGTTAGGTCTTAATAGTCTTTTACTATTTAAACCGCAGGCGGCAGTTTATAAGACAGGATCTGTATGTGCTGCCTTTCTCGCCAACGTGGACACTAAATCTGATAAAACTGTAAATTTCAGTGGCAATTCATATCACTTGCCTGCATGGTCTGTGAGCATCTTACCAGATTGCAAGAATGTAGTGCTTAATACTGCAATGGTTAGTCATACCTTCATTTTGGTTAAGTTGCTTCAATAACACAATTATGTCA
>Ga0315914_1008004_pt1 | contig 14348 bp, 12 predicted proteins | sample MpolenodulesMG_FD_203920 | JGI IMG/M metagenome (GOLD analysis project Ga0315914, IMG submission 203920) | Medicago polymorpha root nodule microbial communities from Los Angeles, California, United States - elongated nodules | ecosystem: Host-associated > Plants > Roots > Nodule | place: USA...
ACAATATTCTATTCTCTAATTATGAAATTAATGTCTACAAAAATACAATGTTACATCTTCTTAATTTTTTGACAAGTCATCAAAATTATATCCTTTTGTATCTTTTGCATCAACATCCCCCTACTTTTACTCTTCTAAAACAAATTAAAACAAACTCACTCAATAAAATGCACTAACTTAATCTTAATCACAATCAAAACAAATTTTCCTATAATTATACTTTTAAATATCTAAAGAGTTAAAAAAAAATTACAAATATTTATTACAAGGCATATACCTACTTTTTAAAAAAATACACATTTTCAAGATTGCTTCTTTTCTAAAAATTATTTGCCTTTGTTTTTTCTTTATCTTTTTGTTAGTTAAAAGGAAAATTATATTAAATAAAAAGAAATAGATAAAGAGAATGAGGACATTAGACCTGACTCAGGTACAACCAAAAACAGGTATACCACATAATAAATCAGACAAAGTGAATCGACCCAAATCTATCGTAACAAAAATTCACTAATCAACAAGTGAACCCATACACGGGCGCGAAACCGGGTTAAAAAAAAATGAAAAGTGAACCTCTGCGAAAAACAATTAATGGATGGACTGTCAACACGGTATCAAAATCCAAGTGACAACAACTCCCTAAACAAATCAACAAGCATAAAAGCTCCTTCGAGCTTGAAGAACAAGTTTGTAGACAAACAAGACACTTCGAAACCTGCAGGTCTGAATATATTTGAAAACAACAGGGAATCAAAGAACTCAGGTCACCGTATCATATTATACAATATTATTTTTTATTGTTGTAGATTATTAACTATTATATTTTTAGAAAGATGACTATAAAAAACACTGAAAACATGATAAACGAGTCACTAAATAATATTGTTTTACAATTCATACACGAGACTCATAACAACATCTTTATCAATAATGAAACCTTTACTATTTTAAATATTTCTACATATTTTTAGTTTACCACTTCATAATGTTTAATAACAATTATTTCAATGATTTTATCATGGAGAAATTACACTAACCTCCCTTAAGGTCTTCTTAAATAACACAAACACCCGCTCTATTTTTTAACTAAATACTAATCTTCCTTTTTTTTTATCAAATCGACAAAAACTTATATTATAATATAACGTGGTTTAAACTTTGTTAATTTCATTTAGGGAAAATTACACCCACCTCCCTTGAGCTATTCTTAAATGGCACTAACACCCCCTCTAGTTTTTAACTAAACACTTACCTCCCTTATTTGTTATTGAAATAAACAAAAATCTCCCTTTCTATTTCACACCGTTACTCTCCCGTTAAATCACTTTTCCAATTTCACACTGATATTGACATACATTCTCGATCCCCTTTTCCACATTTTCCTCCATCGTTGCAAATCTTTCCATGAAAACGTATTTTAATTAAGCATTTGATTTTGATAGTTATATTTAATTTGGTGGCTGATAATTATTGTCCTTTATTTGGTTTACACCTGATCAAAGTTTTCAGTAGAATATGAAGAGATACAGTTGATCTTTCTCAACCCAAAATTCTGCAAAACCATCAACAACAGAATGGAAAGAAAAAAAACGAATTTATTTCACTTTCCGAACTCCACACCCAAGGAACTAAAAGCTCCAGGAAAAGCATGAAATAAAAACCCAATTTCAAAATTATATAAGTGTTAAGGGAGATATGCAGGATAATTGGACACAACTTTCAAATCATTGGCCAACAACGGTTGTTTTTTGAAGAGGCTAAGATAAAGAATTGGCTTTGATTGTAAGTTTTAGCAAATTGAGCGGTAGTTTTGGGATTGAACCGGTTAGTTTATTGTAACTCATGAACTCAGGAATGTTTGTGAAAGAAATCATGGTGTTTGGGAGAGACCTGAATGGTAAATTGTATGAAAAGATTCAAGGGATTTTAGTGTAGTTATGGAAAAGGAATCAAACTGATATTGAATTGGATTGGAGGGTTAAGATTTTGAAGTTAGAAAGGGAAAGGATTGAAGAGGAGATTGAGCCAAAGGAGTTGTCAGAGAAACTATAATACAAAAAACGTGAAAAAGAGTGAAATTGGAAAAAGTTAACAGAGACAAACGATGTTAAATGAGAAGGGAGGTTAGTGTTTGATTAAAAACTAGAGGGGGTGTTAGTGTTATTTAAGAATACATCAAGGGAGGTGAATGTAATTTGCCCTTTCATTTATTATGAGCAATTAACTTCTTCATACGAGTATGAACTCATTTAATTTTCAACAATTTTTTTCTTTCCATTTTTCACTTGGTGATCTTTCTCAACTTATTGTTCCTCAGTCAAGGTGGTTTAATTTTTAAACTCTAATGTAATAAAATGGATATATCGAAGATTATTTCTTTTTCATTGATCAACCACAATGTCCATCCATAAAATTTCTTCTCATTTCTATATTCTCCTTTGATCTCTTCCGATGTTTGATTCTATTTTGTGGTAAAAACAAATGTTGTTTGCTTCTCCATTGCGAGCAAAAAAAACTCATTTAACTTAATTTTGAAAAGAGAAAACAGATACAAACAAATCAAGAAAAAAAAATCTCATTTAACTTAATTGTGAAAAAAGAAAACAGATACAAACAAACCAAAATGACTGAAATTAAATTGTATATTTACAAAGTTATTGAAAGGGATAAAATGAGGGGAGATTGATGTGTTTGGAAAATTAGAAGGGTTGCTTGTGTTATTTAAGAAAATCTCAAGGAAAGTCAAAGTAATTAGCCCTTTTATCATTAGTTTTTTCTTATTTTAACTTAATTGTGAAAAAAGAAAACAGATACAAAACAAACCAAAATGACTGAAATTAAATTGTATATTTACATAGTTATTGAAAGGGATGAAATGAGGGGAGATTGATGTGTTTAGAAAATTTGAAGGGGTGCTTGTGTTATTTAAGAAAATCTCAAGGGAAGTCAAAGTAATTAGCCCTTTTATCATTAGTTTTTTTCTTATTTTCTCAATTCATATAGTATTGCAATGGGCTTTGATGCATAGCCCTCCACTTCGAATTAACCCATGCTTAGCACGGGTTTGCTGCTAGTTATGCTTAAAAGCATATTTAGTCACCTTATTTTGCAAAATCTGAAATTTTGGTCCCCTATTTTTAGTTGGGCAATTTTGGTCCCCATTTTGACCAACTTATGATTTTGACAATCCAATTTGATGACATGATAATATATTAGGTGACCTGAAATGAAAATGAAGGATCTAATTGTTGAGAATCTTTAAATAAAATTGTTAAATTGAATCATGATAAGCATGCTGGGCTAAAAGAATATAAATTGAAATGATAAGAGCGACTTGAACAATTTATTGTCACATCATCAAATTTAATAATGAAAATCATGAATTGGTCGAAAAATTTGAAAGGGGAAACCAAAATTGCACAATTTTTTTTTTTTAAAGAAAAAATTGCACAAATAAAAATTGGATGATCAACATTGTGTTTTTACTAAAATAAGAGGACCAAAACTGCATTCAATCCTTAAAATAACTTTTCCAAAAATAATTATAAAATATGAATGATTTAAATAAATTATTCTGATGAGAGATAATGATCGGTTAGGTGAGAAATAGAGACAAAGAAATCATCTTTGTTACTAAACCCTAGAGTCACTCAAATGGAACTCGAATTTAAGTTTTTTTTTTTCTACAAAATATTGAGTTTTTTTTTTTTGACAAAGACAAAATATTGAGATATGGGATTATTTTTGGAAGGATAGAATATTGAGGTACCGATATTGGAGAATATTTTATTTAATTATATTTTTCTAATGTAGAATAGTTTATCTAAATTTTTTTTTAAAATTGAAATTCAAAGATTCTATTAAAAGGTGATTGACCCTTTTCATTTGGACCATGTCTTTAAAGGGTGCACCAATACGAAAAAGGTGTGGTTTCACTCTTAGGGTATTCGACTAGAGGATTATCTCCTTTTTCTCATATCTTAGCTTGAATATGTCATTTCTCATTCATCATTAGATGTGGTCTCATATGCTCTTTCTTTATGTTATGTTATTTGGTTTGTTCGTATAAGTCTTGTTTTGATGGAAAACAAATTTTTTTAGACGATATTGTTTGTATGGCTTGGACTGTAGTGGATGACTATAATTTAATGTTGAACACACATGTATTATCCGATAATATGGAGCCTTCTAATTCCCACATTTCTCGGAACCCCTCTACGCATTGTTATAAATTTTTCTAATTCCCACATTTCTTCGAACCCCCCTCCTACACATTGTTACAAAGTTAATGGTGATGTTGCTGGCCCGACTAACAATATCTGGTGTATTGGTGTTGTTATTAGAGATTCAGATGAATACGTTGTTATTCAGATTTTCAAAATAAAATAAAATAAAGGTTTAAGTGCATTTTTGATCCCTTAACTTTTAAAAAGTTGCGATTTTGGCTACATAATAAAAAAAAATTGCCCTCTATCTCTAAGGTAATATGCTCTTTTGACCTCTAACTTAAAAAAAAATATTAATTGAGTTTCTTAAAACTCCTCTGCGATAAAAGTGGGCATAAGTGTAACGGCCAAGATACGATCGCTTCACTTCAGCTTCACTATATATATAGTTACACCATTACTAGGTTTTCGTGTTACTTAGGTTTTCTGTTTACTTTTTTCCTACGTTTTCGTTGCTTTGAAAAGAGGCTCTCTCCTCTCCGTAAACAAGGTATCGTTATTTTGTTCATAACTTCTTTCATTCTTTCACTATCTCAATTCATCATCTACATCAATAAGGTAGGGTTATTTTGTTAATATTTTTTTATTCTTTCACTGTCTCAATTCATCAACAAGGTAGGGTTTTTTCATTGACATAATTGCGTAATCCATAAGGTATAATTTAGGGTTTAGGGTTTTAGTTTAGTCATACAAGTTTAAGTGTACCACGATTTCAAATCATTATATAATGATCTATGAATCATTGGCACAGACACTGATACGATACGACTCACGCCTTGATCACGACTCACGCCTTGATCAGAAGTTTTGGTTCTAAGTAGATCTTTTAATGATATTCATATCAATAATTTCCTTCACACTCAATCTTTTTTTATGAAAAAGTTAGGTTACTATTTCAGCTTTATAATAAGTATTTAAGATTACTTTGTTTATCTTGTTTTCTTTTAGTGATAGTAATCTGCGATGGGGGAAAATTCTGCTCTTGGTGCTGATAATTGGGAGTTTGCTTCTTGTTCTTCCTTGTCGAATGAGGTTAAGACTTTGGTTTTGTTTGGACGTACTGGGAATGGGAAGAGTGCAACCGGTAATAGTATTCTTGGAAAAAAGGTCTTCAAGTCGAGGACTAGCTCTTCCGGTGTCACCACCTCATGTGAAATGCAAACAACTGTGCTGAATGATGGACAAATTGTGAATGTTATTGACACTCCAGGTAAAGATGTTTTAACTTATAGCATGTTTTGTTTCAAGTTTTGATCAGAAATCTCGCGTCTCAATGTTAATCTTGAGTTATGGAGTGTGTATGAATTGTGATTAGTAATTGTTTAACTATTTCTTTATTCAAATTTGCAAACTTTGTGTACCTTTACAGGATTATTTGACTTTTCGGTTGGAATTGAACTTCTTGGCAAAGAAATAGTCAAGTGCATTGATTTGGCAAAGGCTGGAATCCATGCCTTAATTGTAGTATTCTCTGTTAGAACACGCTTTACTGAGGAAGAAGAGAGTGCTCTTCGGAGCATGCAGAAATTATTTGGAAGCAAAATTGTTGACTACATGATTATCGTTTTTACCGGAGGAGATGAATTGGAAGAAAATAATGAAACACTGGACCAGTATTTAGGTCGCGATTGTCCAGAGCCTTTAAAGGTTCTTATTACTATCCTTTTTTTTTTTTTTTTTGTTCATTGGTTTTTAACATTTGTTGTCTAGATATTCTATGGATTTTTTCTCATAAACCTGTTTTTCTCCAACTTTTCGGGAAAGTACTAAAATTCATTGTATATTTTTTTTTGAAGAGGTAAAATTCATTGTATATATGTTCTTATTTACTTTTTTGTCTTGTATTTGTTATGAACTTTCTTGTTATATTGTGGGAAAAAAATAAGGATAATTGAGCAGCCATTAATGTTTTACTTGCCCTATATGAATGTAGCATTTCCTAGTTTTTGAAAATCTATTGCTGAATCTCTAATGGAAAATTGATAAATTATTGACCTTGAGTTGATGTTAATATTAATGCAGGCAATTCTTACTCTGTGTGAAAATCGATGTGTGCTTTTCGATAATAAGACTAAGGATGAAAAGAAGCAATCTGAACAAGTTCAACAACTTCTCTCTTATGTGAATGTCGTAATATCACAAAATGGTGGACGGCCTTATACAGATGAGTTGTTTAAAGAACTAAAGGTATAGGTTTTGCAAATTTCACGTTCTCGTTTCTTAAATCTTGAAAAAAAAAATTATTGATATCAATGAATTCATCGTTTGGCTTCAGAAAAGAGAAATGGAGCTGCAAAAACAACAAAGAGAGGCTGATGCATTGAAAGGATGTACAGAAGAAGATATATTGGAGCATAAAAAGCAAAGTGAACAAGCAAATAATCACCAGCTGAATCGCATTACTGAGATGGTACGTTTCAATTCTATATTAGATAGATTCTGGTCTGAAAAGTATGTGAGAATCACTCACCTTACAAGTCGGTTTTGTGAATTTGAGTAACGCCACCCAAATTTTAAAAGTTTTTTATGTAGCAGTTTTTTATATGTATTACTGCATGGTGCATAACAATAATTTAATAAGCAGATTTGGGTTAACTAAAACAACGATTTAGTTAGTATTTTTTTTGGAAGAGAATTTACTTTATATTTAAACTTCGCAAATAGTTGCGTTCGTTTGAAAAAGCGATTTTTGTTGGTTTTTTCAAATGATGAATTCATAAGGATCTGATTTGTTTGACAAGCAAAAAACCGAGATGTGCATCCTTTTTTCTGTTAGTGATACATTTCTTAGGAACAGAAGTCCAACTTTCTGTTCGTGATACAATACATGTCTTCGTACCAGTCAGAAGTTTTGGTAGTTAAATAGGGGAAATCGTAGCGGGAATACGATCATGTAGTATAAGAGAACATTTTCTTGTGTGTTTGCATTCTATTTAGGTGTTCTAAACATGAACTCTGTGGTAATGGTATCGATCATGTGGCATAATCTAAGATTGATTTTGGTTTTGAACAATTGTTATATGATTTTGTAGGTAGAGTCAAAGTTGAGGGCAGCAACTACAAGGTTGGAGGAACAATTGGCAAAAGAGCAAGCTGCAAGACTCGAGGCAGAAAAGTATGCACATGCTGCTCAAATGAAATCAGATGAAGAAATTATGAAACTCAGAAGAAATCTTGAGCAGGCACATGAACAACTTCGCCTGCGAGCTCAAGATACATCATTTAAGAAACTCAGAAGACATTTTGAGCAGGCACAAGGAGAACTTTGCAGGCGAGTTCCAGAAGATCGCTGTGCCATACTCTGATACTAGTAGCTACTTCAGACTTGCAATGAGTTCATTTATTTTTCTTCTGGATGATTATTGTTATTTGTGTTGACATCATGAGATTACAGATATTTTTTAATTTGGATTTTATTCCTCTAGTATTTTTAATAATTTTCTGTTATAGATTTTAATTATAGTACATTGTGGAAATATCAGCTTAGTCGATCTCATGCCGACAATCTCAAATTCGTTCATCGTTCTCGTATTTCACTTCAGGTTAAATCATTCACAAATTATATTTCAAATATTAAAAAATTTTGATCGAATTTGGTGTGTGCAGACTATATATTTGACAACCTTAGAGACATTCATCATTCATGAGATTGTTGCCTTTGTACTAAGACCCTCTAACCATAAATAAATATTCAGTTCACATATTGATTACAAATTTAAATAAACCAAACATTTACAATTCATACATCAACTTGATCTGTGATTAGCGAGCTGGTATGGTCACTTTCCTCAGAAGGGGGATCGTGCCATGATTTACATGTCAGATATGCTGTCCTACACGAGTTAAAATAAGGACAAAACTTAGATACAATTCCTTAGGTACTTTTTGTATGGTTCTTAACTAAATTTACCATGATTTCCTTAAATCCATAATTCTCTCAAAGTTTGTTATCTCCAAAAAAGTTGTATTTTTAGTTAAGAATCATACGAAAAGCACCTAAAAAATTGTACCTAAGTTTTTTCCTTAAAATAATTCATTGAATGTATTAACAATTTTTATTTTTACTTTGGTCATCTCACAAGGATCATTGATAGTCATCAAAACAACTGATCCATCAATTATAGGTAATTTGTCGTTGATCTATGATTTATCACAAATTTCAACAAATGATTTGTTCCATAACTATTATCTTTGTTTGATTATAAAATCCAATTAACTATGATTATGGACAACGTCACAAAACCAATATTAATCTAACAATCGAATTTAATCAAACTTACAACTAAGTGTTCTAAATGCTATCAATCTATACAAAATAAATCAAAGCGAGCGTTTAAATCTACTTCAAAAAAATCCAAAATTTTATAGTGAACTAAAGAGTAAAAATGAGTTTTATACAATTAAGCATCAATACCTAAAATAAAACCATTTTGCAAACATAGATCTAAGAGATGAAATAAGAAGGAAAAAGAAATAGAAACACATAAATGAATTAAACATCGAAGGTTTGATCTAGAAGCTAAGTCTTTAATCGAAGGTTTGCACAAAACAGCGAAATTCAATATAAAACTTTATTTATAATCTCTTTACCTAGGCTAGTGAGAAGGTCTAACCAAGAGGGTGGCTCAAAAGATGCTAGTTAGTCCAATAATAACTAATTACATGAGTAACTGACTCAAAACTCAATAAATTTCTGAATTACAACAATTTGCATTTTGACGATCAAAGCGTCTAAACCGAGCTTCACATCCAACACAAAAATGTGGTAGTTATGGTTATTAGTTTTCCACCACATGCTCATACACTACAATCAATTAAGTTTAGTTTAACTATGAATTTCAATATGGTCAAGATGGAGTAAAATCCAAAAAATAACTAAGAAATTCAATAATGCCCGATAAAGACCCAAAAATAATACACTATGCCAAAAAGTATTTAATATGCACTACCCAAAAGTCGAATACCAACATGTCTCTATGTTTGCTTAATTGTATATCCATATTATTCTAAAAGAATTTTGGTAAGTAAGAAAAAAAATATGGTTCGGCCAAAGTTGATCATTAGAAAATTGTGAGTAAGTATCCACAATCAAACTAAAACCGGTTACATGTACTCCACAAACTACATCAAACAAAGTTAGTGGAGTGAATTTAGTTACTGCATCAAACAAAGTTAGTGGAGTGAATTTAGTTTAATTGATTGTGAATAACTAAAACCGGTTACATTTACTCCACAAACTATATCAAACAAAGTTAAGTTGTGGTATGAGAGGAATGTTGTAAGGTCACGTCCTTCCATTTGCAAAAATTAAAATATCAAAATATATGATTCTTCTGCTATCTGTGTAATTTACCACGGTTTAGGGTTTTTTTTTGTTGAGAGAAACATGGTTTAGGGTTTGCTATATATAGCCGACTTTGTGTGGAAATTAGGGTAGCCGAGTTTGCATGGAAATTAGGGTATTCTATTTGTAAATATATTAAATAAGTGCATAACAACTTGTCAAAAAAAAAGTCTACAGAAACAATAGATATGTACAAACGATGACACAACATGATAGGAATGAAAAGCTCATTGGTAAGGAGAAATATTATGGATTGCTGCATTTTAGAGGGAATTTGTTAGGTTAAATTGATGTGTTGCATCCTTATTTATTAATTTTATTAGGTCTGCAGCAACTTAACCTAATAATTTCCCTCTAAAATGCTGCATTAGGATAACAGCAATTTAACCTAACAAATTCCATCTAAAATGCGGCGCACCAATTTAACCTAACAAATTCTCTCTAAAATGCAGCAATCCCTAATATTTCTCCTCACTGATGAGCTTTTCATTCCTATCATGTTGTGTCATCGTTTGTATATATCTATTGTTTCTGTAAACTTTTTTTTTTTTGCAAGTTGTAGTACACTTATTTAATACGTTTACAAACAGAATACCCTAATTTCCATGCAAACTCGGCTATATATAGCAAACCCTAAACCGTGGTAAATTACACAAACAGCAGAAGAATCATATATTTTGATATTTTGATTTTTGCAAATGGAAGGACGTGACCTTACAACCTTCCTCTCATACTACTGCTTTATTGGTATTCTAATTTAACATGCATTTTATCGATATGCATATTTTTTTTAGAAATGGAATATCCTTTTTGCGTTTTTTGTTTTTAGTTTGAGATGTTTACTCCAATTTTGGCAGTCTTCCTTTTACAGCAAAGTAGCAATGTCCATTATTTAAGAGACTCAATATCAAAATTGGAATGAAGGTAGTCAATGGATTCTATATTATGTATCTTTTTTGTTAATCGTATTCTACTGTTGTTTTTTTTTGTTGAAAAATTTAATCGCATTCTAATTGATAACTAAATAAAACTAATTCCCTTAAATGCTAACTCTTGGAGTATAAAGGATGAGCAGGAAAGAAACAATAAGTGCAATGAAGTAGTAATTTATGTTAATTTTTATTTTAGATTTTTCTATTCTATTTTATTTTTTGAACCATGTATTTGCTTTTTGTTTTGCTAATTTTTTTCTATTTTAATTAATTTTCTTGCATTCTTTTTGTAGATAGTGCACTTTTGAAAGATGCTCACATTGAGTAACATCCATGACTAAGGAAATATGCAAGGTTAAACTTTATATTGGACTGGAAAGACATGATTTACTGATATGAGAGATACCATTAAAGACATGATGTTTGTGTAGGGATGTTATCAAAGAGGCCAAAAGATAGTCAATTTGATACTTATATATGACACTCTAAAATACAGTCAATTTAATACTTATACACTTTAAAAAAAAAAACTGTGCATCGCACGAGTCGAATTCTAGTTTTAGATGGAATTTGTTAGGTTAAATTGTTGCTAACCTAATACAGCATTTTAGAGGAAAATTATTAGGTTAAGTTGTTGCAGACCTAACAAAATTAATAGATAAGGATTATTTTTATAGAGTTGTACTCCCTCCGTTTCTTTTTAATTGTCGTTTTAGAATATTAACACCAAAATAGCAAAGTGTATTTTTGCACATTTTCTTCCTATTATACCCTCATTTTAATCCACCAACATATTTCTATTTTTTTGCACACACTTTCTCTTTCCAATAAATTTAATATGTTATCTTTCTCTCGTAACAAACATTTGTTAGTTACTATCCATTTCTCTAACAAATTCCTTCTTCTTTTTTTTTGCACACTTTCTCTCATAACAAACAATTGTCAATTTTCAAAATATTGTTCTTCTATTTTGTCAAATGAGTCTTCAACCATTTCTCCCATCAGTCGTTCCAACGAGTCTTCCACTCTTTCTTCCTTTTAAAGTTTAAACATTGATGGAGTTTTTTATTTTATTTTTCTCTCAGATCTGTTTTTTTACTTTGCACTTGAAATTTTTAACAATTACTCCCTCCGTTCCTTAATACTTGACACAGTTGACCTCATTACGCATATCAATGCATAATTTTGAGATTAAATATCTTAAATAATACATTAGAAAAATTATGAAAATTTGACATTTTAAAAATACTCATCGAGACAAATCTAAAGACATCTTATATGATATTATTTATCTTTGTATATTAGTAGAAAAATATGGTCAAAGTAAGTTAGATCAAAATTACACATTTTCAAATGGGTCATCTATTGCGGGACGGAGGAAGTACTACTCATCTTATATATAGAATTTTAACTATATTCATGGAATCATTATTATAGGTAACAAAATTTTGTTTAAATTTTAAGATAAAAAGAAACAAACTTTCTTTAAGAAAAAAACAAACAAACAAACTTTCTTTAAAAAAAACAAACTTTGGTTTTCTAAATATTGAAAAAGATAAGAGTAATTGACAAAGGGTATAATTAGAGGTATCAAATGGGCTGGCCCGGCCCAACCCATTTATAATTGGGCTGCATATTCTAGGCCCGACCCAACCTGTGTGGACCATGGGCCAGCCCGGCCCATTTATATTTTACTTTTAAAATGTATTCACTCTTTTTTATGTATTTTTAATATATTAGTTACTCACCACTATTTTTTTGCTAAAATATGATTGGATGTACATAAAATGTAAATAATTTTTACATTAACATTGAATATTAATGAAACTCTAGATTATTCATTCAATTAAATCACATTAATAATTTATAATCTTTAAAATTTTAAAACTTTAAGTTAAATTCATTTATTTTTATTTATTTAAATATTTTTTATTAATAAATTTTAAAATAGTTGGTAATTTTTTTAAAATATACTTTTTTTAGCAAAAATCAAATTAAATAGTAATAATGGGTCTGTCTGAAGCCCGATGGGCTGGCCCGGCCCCATTTTTGTATGGACTAAATTGGCTTGGCCCAAAAAAGCCCGATTGTATTGTTGGGCTAGTTTTTTAGGCCCGACCCAAAATTTTGGGCTAATGGGCCGGCCCATTTTTTACAGCTCTAGGTATAATTGGCAAATCATACCCTTAAAGTACCAAAACGACAGTTAAATAGCAACGAAAAATTCGCCCTAAAACGACACTTAAAAAGGAACTGGGGGAGTAATAGTTAATAGGGAAATGTTAAAGTGTCCTTAGAATATTTGTTAAGAGGATAAAAATAAAAATATTGCATTGGAAAATAGTGAAAAGTGATATATTCAAAAAAAGTTCAAATAATATTGAATCCAATATAAACCTACTGTTTTTGGTTTCCTTAACAACTCGCACCGCTTGTGTATATACTAGTCGATTAAAAATACGATAAAAGAAAAGAAAAAAGATAAGATTAACATGAAAACATCGTAATCCAAATTTAAATTCACCCCTTTATTTTTGTAAAAAATAAATAAAAAATCACCCCTTTCAAAAATAAAATAAAATTTGATTGAACAAAAATATTATTTAGTTTAAGCCTATCGTAATTATTAAAACAAAACTTTCTGTCAAAAATAAAATTATTACAATAAAACTATAAAAGAAAACAGAAAAAAGATAAGAGTAACATGAAAACATCCTGATCCAAATTTAAATCCCCCCCCTCTCGTTACTTACTGTTATTATCTTTCAAAAATATTACTTAGTTTATGCCTATCGTAATTATTGGATAATAACAGGTTTTAATAGCGGATTAACACTGGATTCCACTTGTGTACCGTACCAATGGTATATACCATTAACCAATTAGAGTGTGCCACCTACCAATGTTACTTTATAAATATTTTATTTGAGACATTTTTTTAAAGGGTGTATCACGTGGCACATTCTAATTGAACAATGATATATACCATTATGGTACAGAATCCAATTAACACTACCTACACACATGCAATTTGTTACACTTCTACCTATAAACACATATGCACTCAAAAACACATCAAAAATTTTCCTTTGCTTTGCTTTTTAGTGTGATTGTTCGATTTTCTTTTCGTTGTTATGGATATTGATCTTTCTCCTCAATTGGCTAAGAAAGTGTACGGTGGTGATGGTGGATCATACTATGCTTGGTCTCCTTCTGAGCTTCCTATGTTGCGTGAAGGTAACATTGGTGCTGCCAAGTTAGCTCTTGACAAGAATGGTTTTGCTGTTCCTAGGTACTCTGATTCTTCTAAGGTTGCTTATGTTCTTCAAGGTAACCAAAGTTTCATGATCTAATTCATCTTTTTATTTTATTTTTATTTGATTTGATGATAGTTATTTGTTTTTCAATTATGATTAAATGTTTTTAATTGTGTTTATGTTGTTCCTTCCTATGAAGCATGGACACTTCTCAATTCTCAGATTAGGCGAGTCATGCTGTCAAACACACATCGATGTCTGACACTGGCACGATTGCACGTGTGACCGACACTGACACATGTGATTACACTTAATTATGTAATTTTCTCAAACTATTAGCGATGTCGTGTCCGAAGTTCGTGTCCATATCTGTATCCATGCTTCAAAGCACATGTCGTGTTAGACCTAATATGTGAAGTGTTTAACACGACACGGCATGTGATTAATAATTTTATTGAAGTTTTTATTTGGCAGGATTGTTTGCGTGTCTGTGCTTCATAGATTTTGGATGATTATAAAAGGGTCTATTTTTTTTTATGGATTATAAAAAATAAAAAAAAAACAAAAAACAAAAAAAGCGATTAGGATACTT
>Ga0315914_1008006_pt1 | contig 14343 bp, 11 predicted proteins | sample MpolenodulesMG_FD_203920 | JGI IMG/M metagenome (GOLD analysis project Ga0315914, IMG submission 203920) | Medicago polymorpha root nodule microbial communities from Los Angeles, California, United States - elongated nodules | ecosystem: Host-associated > Plants > Roots > Nodule | place: USA...
TTTGATATTATGTGTGCCTCTTGACTGAATTACTACACTAAGGAAGGAATACGTCCCTGGCTGTAGATTATTTAACTGCTCTAATGAGCATTTAGAGCTTGAGAATCAACAACTTCTATGAATGATATTTGCAATGGACTGGTCTGATGTTTTTTGAGCTTCGTTAGTAAGTTATGGCAGCTACTAATTTATGATAGGGTACAAAACTAAATTACAGAAGCATGAAAAGGAAGTAGCTAGCTGAGGAATATCGTGGGTTGTTGTAACTATCGATCATGCCAACAAAAGAAAATATTATAGTCGAATTCAAACACTTATTATCTACCTGAGGAATTCAAACACTTATGATATGGTTGCATTTGTTTTATTAATATTAATAAGTTGTCAAATATTGTAGAATTTTTTAGCAAAAGTTTACACATAAATATTGTTAATTTTATAAAGCAAGAGTGTTCAATTTTTTTACACTTTTATTATCAATACTAAAAATTATATAACCATATTTTAAAATAGGGTTAAATATATTTTTTTTTTGTCTCTATAAATATACAAACTTTTCATTTTAGTCTCTCTAATTTTTTTTTCGATTTTTAGTCCCCTAAAATTTTTTCATCGTCACTTTTGGTACCTCTTTTCAAATAAACTCATGTAGAATTCATATTTTTTAATAAAATAAAAAACATTATTTTATCGATGCTTTAAGTTCTGAGAACATGGTTCAGGAGGTCGAAATTATTTTACCAAATTTATTTAACCAAATAATACTTAATGTTTTGGTTTTTTGCATAGTCAGAAATATGTACGCGGGGGTTCCAATAGAATGTTTTGGTTGGGCCTTGGTGATTTTCGTTTTAAAATAGACTCATTGTCCATTATTGTGCCAAAAACCCATAAAATAAAATATCATTAAACCTTATAATGTGGGGTCAAATTTTTTGTGAAATTTTAAAGACAAAAATTCACCGATAAGTTGCAAATGGACAATCTTAACCATTCAATATTTTTATTAATATATCAATGGTTCACATTCACCTTTCCCATAATGGAAAAAGATTAAACCTTCCCATGGTAAATGCCACCTTCATTATACCCGTGTCATTTTTCCAAGGATGAATACTTCTCTTGGTGCATAAGTGAGGAATGGTCCCAATGAGGATTATCTAATGCTTATCAAACTATTGAGATTGATATTCAGACACGTAACAATTACTTAAACAATTCATATCATTAGTTTATTTGTTAGTTTTATGTTTTATCATGTATTTCTATTTTAAATAATTGGTCAATTGCTTTCCTGCGAACTGCTCTAGTATATCTAGTTTATGACCAGTTTGGGACTAATGTTTACTTTGTTTTGTCTATGCTTTGAGAAAACAAGATTATGTGAATAAATTTTCTCTATAAATAATAATCATCATATAAATAAAAGCATCAATTAAATATTAAAGAGAAACAATAAGAGGGATAACAAGTAAACTTATCTTTCTTGAAATTGCGGTGATTTGACGTCGATAACAGTGAGGTAAGCAAACAAAAAATCATGACCTCCAAAATAGTAAGCCAAGGCGTGACGAAGTCACGACCCTTAAGGATTTATCCTCCTCATAAGCGCATATCCTCCCAGGATACAACAACAAGTTCTTCTCTGATATGAATCATATCAGAGATGACAGAACAACCTGATACTAATAAACACAGGAATGATGTAACCCAGAGTTGTTTATTGGATTGACGAAACTTAATTTTGATTGGTTTTGTATATAACTCAAAGCATAAATATGAGGGGCTTTTTCCATGTTGTGTGTGAGAACTTTTTTTTTTATACAAAAAATGGTGAACTATATGATAATTGTGTTGTTTGGATAATCGCTACATATAAAACTGACTCTGCTAAAATAACGTAAAGGCACTTGTATGTTTCAACACGTTATTCCACCAACCTGACCAAGTAAAACACAATTAATGTGGTAAAATCAAACAGTTAAAAATTAAGCTTTGATTAGGCACTGTTGTTTCCTCCTTTAAGAGACATCAAGCTGTTACAAAAATTTGGAGATTAAATACATGCGTACAAAACCAAGTCAAACATATTATAAATTAATAATATAAAAATAGTTTTCTATTCAAATGAATTTCTATATTTCTCAATTAAAAATATGGGACATAAAATTTTTGAAATTTTTAAAATATACTCAAAATTTACAACATGTACTGTGTTACCACCTATGAAACACAGATACAGACACGGAAATTGAACACGGCATAGACACCGACACACCGACACTACTGTTAATTTGAGAAAATCACATAATTCAATATAATTATATGTATCGGGGTCTGTGTCAGTGTCGGATACGACACGTTCCTGACACCGGAACACGCCTAATCCGAGGAATGTATGTACTTCATTACCACGAAATGTATGATATTGTTTTAATGTGTTGTACACTACCTAGGAACCATTAGTCATGTTTTAATCTCGTCAATATCCTACATTATCGTGTATATACCAAAGAAATTTCTTTGTTTTGTACACTTTCTCACACATTGTTTTGCAGTAATTGCGTTTAAGTTTTCCAACTGATTTGTTGTTGGGTTACCTATGCTTTATTTTTTACTTGCTAATGAATTTGATGAAATGTATCAATTTTATATTAGGTCCAAGTTAAAACAGATTCTAACGTATGAGAGATTCTCAAATGATTTACTTCAAAAAAGCTGTAATATGATTATAGGTGTTTATCACATTAATTACCTTGAAAATATTTCAGGTGTAAGTAATTTAAACTTTGAAACTTTAGATTTTATTGTTTGGTCAAATGAATATGATAAGGATGAGAATTCTCTGAATTATAGGACAGAGAGGACCTCCTAAGAAAGAGAGATAAAGAAGAGATTTGATTAATTTCATTGACGATTATAAAAGAGAGAGTAAAAAGTCTTATATAGTAGACAATGCTATTCTAGATCCTTTCTAACAACTAGTGAGTCACTCATCTTTTAGAACTAATGAGTCATCACTTAATAGTAACCTAACGATTCCTCTTTTAATAATGATGCTTTTGGGCCTCCTTAACTCATTGGACTCAATCTTCGATTTCAATTCATTGCATCTCGTATCCTTGATCGTATCAGAATATGTTAACCAAAGAAGTATAATGTTTTTGGAAAAGAGTCAACATAGTTGGTTGAATGGGTAAATAGTTGTGGGGATGGAAATTATAGCTTGTTTCAAAATGTCATAATTTACCTAATTAAGATGACAAAAGTCAGAGATATATGCTCATAGTGAGTTAGCAGGAAACGTAAGCTAGCAAATGCTAAACCTAGATAGAAAAGAAATAAGTTTGCAAGCGACAATTTTAGTAATTTTCTGTTTTTGTTTCAGTTTGTTATTTTCTATAGTATTTTAATGTTTGTTATTTCCCTATTTAAGCTAAACAGATGTAGCCTAAGAAAAAACTTTTATTCTTTCAATAATATTTTAGAGAGTTTTCTCAATTTTCAGTGGATTCTCTATTTTCACAAGTTTAACGCTTGAAAACTTTTTTTTTTTACAATCTAGGTTTAGCGCTTGCTAAACTACGTTTCCGACTGCGTCAACAACTTGAATGTAACTTTAGTTATTCCTCGTATAATTCTAGACAACATCAGAGGAATCATATATTGAGTAGAGAAATTGCATTAAAGGTTCAAGAACAGAAACCGAATGATATTACAACTTAAAAGAGAAATTTAAACAAAAAACAAGATAGTCAAACCAAACTGAATGAAATAGCCCATAGTGTCTTTCTACTAAATTTATGAACTAGCAAAAGAGAATTTTAATTTGATCCAAGACTTGAATTTGAATAGGATTCAATTTCTCATCCCCACACACACAAATAATAGAACTAACCCTCTTTAATATTTGTCATCTACAGAAACCAAAATTGTAAACAAAAATGTTGCAAATTTTCCACAGTTTTAGAATGGTTGATAATTAATCCATTCTTCTGGTGTGTTGATAAAGTTCATACTGGCCATATTTTCCACAGTTTGTAAATCCAATTTCTTGGCCCAACTTACTCTCTTGGATGTATCAGCACCTGGTCCAAAATTGCTATACTCAGCATATGTACTTAGATCCCTGCAAAAAAAAATTATTTGAAAATGTGAAAGAAAGAAGACCTATTATTTTTTTTTTTGTTCAAGTAGTCTAATGAAGGTAGCTCATACATTTTAAATGTGAAGAACTACGGTGAACTCCGACGATGCATATATTCCCAACTAAGAAGGACATATCAACTTAATATTATTCTCTTGTAAAAAAATATCACAATCACAATTATCTCAACTTATTATTATGAGAAGGAAATGATCCAAAATTTTATTTTTCACAAAGTCTTTGTTAGTAAATTTTTCAAACACATTAGGAAAAACAAATGATAAATGATATAATGATATATGTTCCCTAGTGTTTTTTTTTACTGCAAAAATTATATTAAGGTCAAAAACAATAATACTTGAAAGCCACCTATACTGTGAGGAAGCCACTTTCTTTGTTCAAAAAAATTAAAATACATTTCTGTTTCGAAAATAAAATAAAAGTTATATTAAATGAAATGTATTTTGCATCCTTTTACAATTCCTGTAGTCCTAGTAAAGTTGTATGCTAATTTATATATGGTTAAACTATATATCAATAAATTTGTAAAGACAAAAACAAAACAAAAAACTATTAACTATATCATTTAGAGCATGGATCAATGTGATATCATAACAATATTGTATAGAAAAGGAGAACTTACTCACGACCATCAGGACTCCATGAATCCCAACCACTAGGTTCTACAATTTTGGTCATGTTGGTCTTGTAAAAAAGCACTCTTGCATAAGGTCTCCATGGTCTCCCTAAGTAAGTATTTGCATTTCCGAAGATATGACAATCTTTAAATACAAATCCATTTGTATCATTTGGACTCATTCTACCTTGTGCTGTTATAAAACCACCCCCAATAACTGATATTGAACACCTCTACAAAATTCAATAAACAAATTATTACACATTAAAACATTATTCTACAAGATAATGATTTTACATTGTGTGTAAAGAAACTGAGTGTGAGAAACTTTCATTAGTAGAGCAAAGAATCAAGTCTAGTTCAAAGGTCTAGGGCAAGATGGCTCAAGGAAGGCGACACAAATTCTAGTTTCGTTCTTATTTGTGTTAAAGCTAGAACGATGCTATGATGGCCTTAAAGGTGGAAGGTGAGTGGATCCAAGAACCTCTTTTCGTTAGAATGGCACCGGTGGAGCACTTCCGACGCCATGCATCCACTACAAGTTGGGAACGTCCGAAGTTGGATGGAGTGCCATTTCCAATGTTATTGGGAGAAGAAAATGAGATAAATACTCCATCCGGTCACATATATTTATAAATAAAAACCAACTTTTAGGATCATTGAATAACTAATGTATGACTTATATATAGACCGGATACATTAGTTATTTAATGAACCTAAAAAATTTGTTTTTTTGTTTATAAATGTGGTCGGAAGGAGTGGCTAATTTATCTTTACATTAAATAGTTCATAATTGATTCCCATATCACAAATAGGATTAATTTTTTTCTTTTCATTTTAGGATCAAACTATAAATTATTGACAAATTCAAGGACTCAATACCAATTCAATCCAAGACATCAAGTTAATTTCCAATTTGTGTACCTTAAATAAGGTGCTTCATTATCCTATGATATTATTCTATAAAACTCACTCTGCCATGTATAAATGGTCCAATGGAAAGGATGACTAAGGAATGTAACTTTGTTTATAAAACTTGCTTAAAGATACTATTGTTGGATATGTGAATGAACAGTTTCATAATCAACACATGCATGCCCTATTATATTGTGTACTACTTGTACCTCTTTACACGTATCTTCTCTAGGGTTTGCATTTCAAATTAAAATCTATTATATTGTGGGTAAGATCATTAACAAGGAAAATAAAATAGAGAAAATATTTACCTCAAACAAAGATTGGCCTGCACCAAATATAAAATCTACAGCACCTTGTATGGTACAAAGCTTGTAGTAGTGTCTTCCATTAGCATCATACAATGTGTCTTGATAGCCATAAAATGCAACTCTGAAAAAATGGACCTTGTCACCACTAACAGTTGTAGCTACTGCACGTAACTTTCGATTCCCATTTATAGGATTGTTGTATGAGTTCTGCACCACATTAGATACAAATTAGAAAAATGTTAACTATGGTACATTTGTTAATGAATCAAAGTTTGTTATTTTCAATGGAAAGTTTCCTCTTTTAAGTTTTTTTAAAACAAATACCCTAAAGACATTTGTTAGTGTGATCCAACAAATTATTACTCTATTGTCTCACAAAGTTATTGTTTTGACAAGAACTAATAAAAAAATACACACGAATTAATAAACACATTTAATTTTTTTTTTTAGCAATAGATAAAATGGTAATTATCATTAGAGAATCATACACACAATGGAGGAATTTGAGAATCATGCCCTCAAATAAACACTATTATGTTGGACTTAACAATTTCGACATTTTAAACAATTAAACTAGACTTGTGCATCTATAGTTAATTTTTGTAGTTATGAAAATAATGTCTTTTTTAAAACAATTATAAGAATTAAAAAATAAATAAATAGATAGGGGAATAATTAAGTGGAGAAAGTCATTTCTATTTGAGTAAGATGAGGTGTCATATAGTTACAAATCAATAAGTAAAAGATGTGGATGAAATTCCAAACCTTCCATGCAAGGTCCTACTAAATAAGCTAAACTCCTCTACCAAGACTCTAAAACCAAATACTACTATCAAGATAAAGTTTTTTTTAAATAGAACAAGACAAAATAATTTCGTTCAAAATATTCTTATTCTTAAAACGAAAAATATTGTTGTGTTGTGTGACAAACGAATTTCCCCCTAACATTCAAGATCAAATGCAATAAAAAAATTGCACGGATCAAATGCAATAAATTGGTCAAATAATATGTGATATTAGTCATATTTTCTTCAACTAATAGAAAACAATGCAAATTAGAAACACACTATTCACACAATAAAAAGTGGAGATTTTATTCTGTGGGATATACCACGCATTATGTTACCAAAAAAAATACCACGCATTAAAAACAGATGATTTACTAGACCAAAAAAAAACAGATGATATCACGTATTAAGGCATATTTGGAACAGGTTATTAAAAGGAACAAAAAATCACAATATTTAATAGATGATTTTGTTAGTTTTAATTTCTCATTGATATTTATTGACATTAGAAAATAATATAAGGCCTATATATAGCAACTTACGTAAAAAAAGGCTACATATAGCAACTATAAACAAAAAAATTGAATGCAATATTGAATAGGAGAAAAAAAAATCAAATAAGTCAATATAAAAACATTAAGTCATATAGCAAAATAAAACATTAAACCAAGATTTAAATGAAACACATGGTAAATCGCCAACAAAATTAAACCAAGATTTAAATGAAACACATGGTAAATCACCAACAAAAAAATATTAAAAACCTCAACGTAGATAATTTCTCACCCGGAAACTCATACATCTGACATGAATGTTGTCAGCCAATATTGAGAAGGTTGGACTTCTTTCAGGTCCATTGGGATCATACCACTCAACAATAGTTCGTCTTTTTCCAGCTCCCTTCAATATAATGTAAGATTTGTTCTGGGGGATCACAACTTTTTCCCTGAAATAACCACACAATATTATTACAAAGAAATCACTCTAAATCATGAGTATAAGGAGCTATGAAGCACAGATACAGACACAGACACCGGAAACTACAAAGACATTGATACACCAACACCGCTAATATTTTGAAAAGTTCACATAATTCATTGTATTTATATGTGTCAGTGTTATGTTGGTGTCAGACACGACACATGTCTGACACCAGGACACAGATAATCTAATGAGTGTTCGTGTTTCGTATATAAGGAGATATAAACACATCAATCATATATGCATAACAAAAATATTGAATAACTTTTATTCATTACCATGTAGAGTTGAATGATAAAAAATTGATTTCAAGGGTTTATTTGCATGCCCTTGGACTTGCCCTATAAGAAATAAAAAAACAAATTATTGAAACTTTGAGGAGAATTTAAATATTACCTATAGATACCAGCCTTAACCCTAATGGAAACCCAATTCTTGTTGTAAAATGGGATTGAATCAATAGCAGATTGAATGGAAGAGAAGTGTCCATTTCCTGATTGATCAACCACTATTGTGGAGAATGGAAATATTTTATTTCCAACTTTCCGGTAATATTGAGCATTGGTTTCTTCTACTCCCAACCCAACCAAGAGAAAGATAAATGGAACCAAGAACAAACGAAACATCATGGATTAGATAGAAAGAAAATTTGCACTTGTTGAGTATTTGTGTGAATATTTTGAGAGAAGGTTGAGAAAGTAAAAGGTTTGTGCAATTGTTGAGAATTTGTGTTTGTGCATAGTTTGTGTGTGTGTATTTATTGGCAAATTTCCAAGTGATTTGGAGAGAATGTTGACAAAGGAAATATTGTAATAATGTGGAATATTTGATTGGCAAAATGATTACAAATCTCTCAATCAGAGGGATCATTCTTTTAGTTTTTTTTTTTTTATGGGAAATAATTGTTGAGAATCAGTCCATATAATTTAATTATCAAACGTATTAACTTTTCTTTTTGTTCAACGTATTAACTTTTTTTAATGGTAAGTGTTAGTGATTTGTATAATAAAAATGTTAGTGTTTTGTTGTTAGATTAATTTTTTCTCCTTTATCCAACTCATAATCCAACATTTTTCACTCTAATTTAAATCAATTGAGCTACATTTATTTTAAGGAGTCATTAAGCTACCTAACCCTAAGCGTATTTTTTTCTTATTTCTTTGAATTACAAATATTAGTAAGTTAATTGTTCTGTTGATTTTTTTTTTTCTCCTTGTCAATATTAAACTTTGGATCTCAAACTCCTTAACAATTAGCACAAATTTTTTGTAAAAACCAAAAAAAAAAAAAAAAATTAGCACAAAAATGTTAAGCTACCCAACCCCTAGGCCCAAACCCCAACCGTATTGACTTTTGATTTTAAAGAAGAAAATATTGTTTATAAATATTCAGTTGAAAATATTTGATTTAATAAGATACTTACGAGTCATAATAGTGAAATATTTTCCAGATCAAGTAGTTTCCTTTTTATATCTAAAAACAATAATTGTAAATCGAATTATTTATTATGATTTTTAAATAATTCAAAACTAGGATATTTTATTATTAAAACGTATACTTTGAGAATATTCTCACTATTTCAGTGCTAGTTCTAGTTTTGTCAAAACAATAAATAAATCGACAAGTGTAAGTCACTATATTTTACTAAGCCAGATATTATGGGTCCCCCTAATATGGACCTCATATAAAAAGGTTCAAACATACACCTCCCAAATGTAACAGGCTATAACCGGTGTCTATTGTTCTTTTTAATTTTTTTTTACTGTGCTCTCTTTCCTCAGTCTTCTTGTTGTCTTCTTCTCCAGGCGTAGATGTTCTTGTCGATGTCCTTTGACCTTAGTTAGCTTTACTATTTACAATTAATTAATATACAATTTCTGCATATTATCTGGTCTTTTAACTACTAATATTTGTTCGTTGATTTCGGATATAAACTTTGCAAATCAGATTTGGTAGAAATTCACAAAAGTTGTTAAGAAAAAACCTCATAAAAAGAGATTTAGGACCTTTGATTCTAAAATCAAATGTGCTATCAACCATGTGCAAAGAACGTACAAACTCAATTAAATGCCCATCAAGCTTTTAAACTTGGAAAAGCAAAGTAAATGAATTCAATGGAGTAAGTAATAAATTAAAGTAGTATATATGTATTTATAAAAGAAGACATAAAAGCATTCATGTGAAGACTGCAGCTTGAAATTCTCTTACCCAGATTTGTTTTTAATAAAAGTTGTTTAAGTATCAGAGAATGACGATGGGAAAATTGAGGAGATAAAGGCATGAGTGAAATGGGTGTGCTATCCTGCTCATAAAGGAGCCACAGTTTTTTTTTTAATTGATTATATCAACCGGTTACATAACCTATTGTAGCAGCTTAAACTAAAAGGTCCATGGCTGGACCCTTTTTAAAGGGTGCATATTAGGGGCTCCCAGATATTATATGCGATTATTTAGTTAAATATTTATAATAAGTTTGTGTTTTAAATTCTTTTGTTACAAATTGTTCCTTTTAAGTTAAAAAATATTTGCATCATGATCATATTTTAATTAAACTTAGTTAAAGAGTGTTTATATAGACGTTTAATGTTAAGTTTGTATGTACATAAGAACTTTCTGACCTATCATCTCAATGTTAAATAGTTCATAAACACTTTTAGCGAAGTAAATTGAAAACCAGGATAAAGTTGTAAATATTTTATAACTTAAATGACCAATTTGTAACAAAAAAAACTTTATGTACCAATTTATTAAAAAGAAAAACATAAAGAACTAATTTTATTTTATTTTTGACAAAAATAAATGATATTCATTCATTCAAATTGATAGAGTACATCGATACAATGCAAATTCGCTAAAAACAAAAAGGATGAATCTGCGAACAAACTCACAACATCCATGTTACTAACATAAAACGGCAAAGTACAAAAGCCTACATTTATGACTATATTCAAGTCTCTGGAATACTCATGTCTCCGGATCTGCAACGTTGATAACCTCAAAGTCATTGATTGGATCTGCAATGGATCTAAGCTAATCTGACAATTTGAACGGAACAAATACCTGAACAAAACAAGAAAGATAACAAACGTCGCACAAAGACGACGAACAACACAACGTCGCACTAAGACGACAAAATCACGAAAGAGAAAACAAAATAGATGTGAAAATCACGTATTTCAATAAAAGAGAAAGAGAAAAACGTGTTAGAGAGGTGATTTTGGGTCAAATTGATCCCAAATCACCCCTCTTTGATGGATGAATGAAAAGAAACTAGGGTTTTGGTGATGGCTCACAAGAGAGAAGGAGAAGAGAGAGTAACAATCCATAAAAAAAGAGCTGCTTTTTGGACCATATGAACATAAAAGGACCATATGAGGTATTTTGCCATTTTATTATTATAAATGTGTGCTATGCTAGGGCAATGGAAAGGATAGTGATTATCTCTTCTTTTGGTACGATAATGCAGAAATTATTTGGAGGAATTTTTTATTTTAGAATGTTATCCAATCTCATAGACAGAGGCATACAACCACTAAGGACATTGCCTTTACAATTCTTGAAGCATTGTCGAACGACCAACGTGCTTTATTGGCAGCATTTATCTAATCTTTTTCTGACATTTATCCAATCTTTCTTAGCTTCCTTGTGTTGGGGAGTCCGGGGAGCCCCGGGAGCAACAATGGGCCAAATGTCCAGGACCATAAGAGACTTGAACACCACACGCTTACCTAAAACCTTAAGGCAATGGGTTTAAGGGTTCCCTCTTTTATATATCCTTTGTTTCCTCAATTCCTAGTCGATGTGGGACATAATTACTCACACTTGATTACCCAACAATCTCCCCCTCAAGTGTGAATCATCCACATCACTAGCCTGATCAACATTAGGATCCCGCTCCCGCTCCCCACCAAGCCTAACCACGGCTCTAATACCACTGTTGGGGAGTCCGGGGAGCCTCGGAAGCGGCAATGGGCCAAACGTCCAAGACCATAAGAGACTTAAACACCACACTCTTACCCAAAACCTTAAGGCAATGGGTTTATGGGTTCCCTCTCTTATATATCATTTGTTTCCTCCATTCCTAGTCGATGTGGGACATAATCACTCACACTTGATTACTCAACACCTTGGTGTATTATTGGTGATTTTAGTGATACATTAGTGACAGATGAAAAGAAAGGAGGGTCTGGTAGTCAATCATAGGTTATTCAAGGATTCAGGCAGGCTGTCTTGAATGCTAAACATGCTGATATTCATATGGATGGCTCTGCCTTTATCTAGTTTAAAAGCTTAGGCACCGATCATGCTGTGGAGGAAGAATTGGGTAGAGTTATGGCTAATGATATCTGGTTTGATATATTCCATAATGCAAAGCTTGAATGTCTTGCTACCACTTCATCTGATCACTACCCACTCTTACTTGATTGTGCGCCACAACCTTCTTCTATTGGTAGCCAACGTCGTTTTTGCTTAGAAAATGCTTGGTTAATTGAACCTGGGTTTAGCCCGATTTTTTTTTGAAAGACGGCAGGGTTATGGTGAACGACCTCTTGTGCATAAACTTAATCAATGTGCTTTGGATCTCTCTAAGTTGAGTCTCCACGCAAGCTTGAAGCTATTCGACAAATGTGGTTGCTTCATAGGTGAGTTATTTTAACATGCTACGACATAGACTGATTAATTGTTGATTAAAGATGATGTCTTTTGGAAACAGAGAGCAAAAACGTTTTGGTATATAGATGGGTTTCCATGCGGTAGCCACTAGAAGGAGAAAGTTGAATAGAATTGAGCATTTAAAGGGTGGAAATGTCTTTGAATTTTGGTCTACAGATGGTATGAAGCATATTGCACGTGACTATTTCATACTGTTATTTCAAAAGTCAAATGGGTCTCGTGCAAATGTTATTAATTTGGATCCTGCCTCCATCACCGAGGAAGATAATTATATGTTAACCGCTTCCTTTACTGTAGAAGAGTTCAAACATGATGTTTTTTCTCTGCAAGCTGATAAATGTCCAGGGCCGCGAATGGATTTAATCCAAGTTTTTATCAACATTTTTGGAATACTTGTAGTCATGAATTATATCAAGCAGGGTGTCAATGGTTAACACATAGTGTTTTCCCACCTCATGTCAATTCTACGAATATTACTCTTATCCCTAAAGGTGATACTCATGTATCCATGAAGGATTGGTGGCTATTACACTTTGTAATGTTATGTATAAAATTGTTGCAAAGGTGCTTGCTAATATACTCAAATAGGTGTTTGATTGGTGTATTTCTATTAATCAATCAGCTTTCGACCCAGGTAAATCTATCCATGATAATGCAATGGTGGCCATTGAGATCTTTTATTACGTGAAGGCAAAATCTAAAGGAAAAAGTGGAGATGTTGCACTTAAGTTGGATATTAGCAAAGCATCTGATCGACTGGACTAGGAATATTTACGTGATATAGTTTGGTTCAGATGGGTTTTTCCTCTCGTAGGTTTAGTTGGATCATGCTTTGTGTTGAGACAGTCGATTATTCAGTGTTGGTTAATGGAGCATCTGTAAGCATTATCGTTCATAGACTCGGTCTTCGCTAGGGTGATTCCATTTTACCATATCTTTTCATTATTTATGTTGAATGTCTTTCCTCCCTAATTCATGAAGTTGAACGCCGTAATGAGATCAGGGGTGCCATGATATGCACCGGTGGACCAATTATTTCTCATCTTCTCTTTGCCGATGATTGCTTTTTTTTCTTTAAAGCTTGTGAAAGAGAGGTAGCTATTATGAACAATATTTTCTCCACTTATGAAGCAGCTTCGGGGCAAGCCATTAATCTTCAAAAATCATAATTATTTGGTAGTCACAATACTCCAGAAAACCTTAAGAACCTCATTGCCACCACTCTTGGTGTTCGTCAAGTTCTAGGTGCTTGTAAATTGGGTTCCCGTGTAAGATTGGAAGAATTAAACATGTAACTTTTAAGTTTATAAAGGACCACATATGGAGTAAAATATATTCTTGGAGTAGTCGGTGTCTCTCACAAGCTGGAACGGAAATCCTTATAAAATCAGTATTGCAGTCTATTGCTTCATTTGTGATGAGTATTTTTCTTCTCCTAGTATCACGCATTAATGAAATCGAGAGAATGTTAAATTCCTTCTGGAGGGGTCATAATTCAACAAACTCTCAAGGCTTGCACTGGATGTCTTGGGAAAGACTTTCCACTCCTAATATATTTGGCGGGTGGTTTCTACTCAACGATAAATACTTTCCTCAAGGTGATTACTTTGGAGTTGGTATATGCCATAGTCCTAGCTATGTTTGGCGTAGCATTTGGAGTGTGAAAGATGTAATTTGGTGGGGTTTGCATTGGATTATAGGTACAGAGGAACAAATACCAATCTGGGATCATCCTTCGCAGTGTAAGTATTGATGAGTAAAATCGCAAGTGCACGGTTTTACCGAAGTAGTAAAAATAGAGTATCGTTCCGACAGGGAGTTATGAATTTAATTAACTTTTAACAATGATTAGAATGAAAGTTTTAGAAGTTATAAAGTTTGGATTTTTGT
>Ga0315914_1008007_pt1 | contig 14343 bp, 4 predicted proteins | sample MpolenodulesMG_FD_203920 | JGI IMG/M metagenome (GOLD analysis project Ga0315914, IMG submission 203920) | Medicago polymorpha root nodule microbial communities from Los Angeles, California, United States - elongated nodules | ecosystem: Host-associated > Plants > Roots > Nodule | place: USA...
TGCATTTACCCTATTCAGAGGTAAGACAATTATTGTAGTTGGAAGATGCATTTCCGAATATAATGTAATGTAATGATAGGTCATATTTAGGAACTTTATGTAATGTAATGTAACTTTTAAGTTATGATATCGAATTCCTTCATATCAGACGAGTTTCAAGAATACATGTTGTTTTGAATGGAACAATAATTTATTTATTCACTTGTCGTATTTATTTATTCGGAACCTATGGTACCATTAGTCTGCAAAAAAAAAAAAAAAACTGCACACCATTTTAGCCTGAGTTAACTCACGTTGCCCCATGCATGCAACGTGAGTTAACTCACGCTAGTGTTAAACCCAGCGTGAGTTAATCACGCCAGTTTGGTCGGTGGTCACACCTCAAGAACACGTTTTTTGGGCTTTGGTCAGTTATTCAACCTTGATTTTATTGATTTTTTACACTTTTTTTTTTACAGTTTTTTGACTACATTTAGTGCATATGAAACCTATGCAACCATTCCCCTATAAATACCCCTTTAAACCTTCACCATTTTCTCACATTTTCTCCTTCTTCTCCTCACTCTTTCACCTTTATAGTTTTTGTTTTTTTTAGCTTTTTTGGGGCCAATTTAGGGGTAAAAAAGGGTCAAGGGAGAGAGAAAATAGACCAATCGACTTGGGGACCAAGAGGTCAACCTGTGGGGTAAAAGTAAATCTGCTTCTTTTTACCCCAATAACTTTTTACCGTGGGTAAAAAGACTCTTTCTTGGGGTATAAAAATAACCAGATTTAGATTTACCCCAAGATGATTGGTCTCTTTTACCACCAACCTTGATCCTTTGTTACCCCAAAGTTGGTCTATTTTTACCTCAAATAAGCATATTTACTTTATTCCAATAAAATGTATCAAATTATGTAATTGTATCAAAGTATTAATAAAATCAGGTTTTATTATGTAATTGTTGAGAATTTTATATTGCCATTTATATTATTTATAATACTATTTAAATAAATTCGAAAAAAAGTTGCATATTATGAAACGTGAGTTAACTCATGCTGCTGTATTTGTAAATTAACACTAGCGTGAGCTAACTCACGTAGCGTGTTTTAACTCACGTAAAATAATACACTGGCATATGTTAAGTCACGTAAGGGCATTTTGGTCATTTCACTTGGGAATGAGCAAAAACTTTTCCGTAAAGAGCAGAATTCTTCATTCATACTTGACAGAAAATTACCCATCCAAACACTAATTTCAAGATATAAGAAGCCCCGAAGTCCCTAAAGTCCAAACATCACCTTTCAAAATAGATGGCTTAAAAATAAAAAATAAAAACTTTCAAAATAGATACGTGTCTTTACTTTAGTGTGCAACAAGAGGCACATAGTTGGATGGAGATCAAAATATTATAGAATTTCAATTGGATCTAATCCAACCCTATGAATATCAGGATTGCTTCTTATGTCTCAAATCTCAATAGACAGTGTCACACATAAGGGGTGCATCATTCTAATAGCCTAAAGTAAACAAAAGTAGTAGAAGAAGAATAAACAAGGAAACATCAAAATAATAACACGACTAATTCTGAAACAACGTCAGACATTTCATAATTCATCCTTCTCATGCTTCTTTCTTAAATATTACAATTTACAAGCTATCTTCCACAAACCATCCTAGTCTTTGGATTGATAATACACAAAGAAGGATCCATTTCATATTTCCCAACAGTAACTCACTTTTCCCACTCCAAGTCTAAAATTTGTGAGTTCATCTTTGGTTGAAAGCTGACTGTCCCACTGGACTGCTGATTAGTTAGACGATCCCAACCCATAATGTGTGGCAACGCAAACTGTATCAAAAAACAAATTGACTAACTCTTAACAACGAGCAAAAATATATTAAAAGCACAAGTATGATTGGGTCCAGAATCAGATAAAATAGGGGGTGGGGGCAAATAACTTAATTCAAGCTCAAAAACCAGCGAAGTTAAAAACCAGGGAATTTCAAAAATTGCAGTTAACCAGGTTGCACATTTTCAAAACAAGTTGTCAATAACAACAATAATAGCCAGAAATTTCATATACATAACCATTGAGATATTGTTGGACTAATTAAACTCACATTCTACAAAATGTAATTGAAAGTGTAATTATATCAACTTTGACACTTGATGTCTGCAGATCCTAATTGTGCTTGGATGGGGGTTATGATTGAATCATATATCAGACAAATGCATTATGGTCAATGTTTTCATCAGTTCAGTGACATGTCTAGTTTTCAAGACTTTGATTTTCAATTCTGCCCATCTTTAGTAATTTACTAAATTATGCATGAACCAAAATTGTAAGTGCGAGTTAATCATAGTAAACAAAACAAAGAAACATAGAATTAACTATATTCCAATCATTACCTGACAACAAAACAATAGTCGGCCAACTTGACCAGACATGGCATACCAGTTCCGGAATGCTAATAAAATGTAAAGTGAAATATACTGTGCACTAAGAAAACAGCTTAAAAATGTTGAATCAAGTTTGGTGGCATTTTTGTAATGTGTAATGTATCAACCAAGGTTGCATGACAAGTCCTGTGTTGCTAAATGGTACACTAGGCACTTAAAATGAAAAGATAATTATTTCCTCCCTACCAATGCTAGAAAGAACAATGATAATAAAAGAAAATAGATAGCCACTTCATTGTTATTTAAGACATGAAAAGCAGAAACTAGGACAATATAACTTGTGAAAGGTGTAACGTAATGACATAATGGGATTCTATGAGAAACTAAGCAGAATAGAGGCATACACTGCAAGCTGTCTTCATCACAGCAAACTCAGCAGTTGTAACAGGAACACTAAAATTGTCTTTGGTATTTAACACGGAGTTAACAACAGCTGTCAAAGAGGGAGACAAAATCATAAGGAATATAGTATTATATTGTGCACTGCAACCCAAATACCCAATGTATTAAAAGGTGAACAAACTAACAAAACAAGCCTTACACAGAGAGAAAAAGTAGCCATTGCTATGAGGCTTAATTGACAAACTCTTCCTTACTTGACCAGCATTACTGCAGCATAAGAATTACTGAACTGTCACTAATTAACTTTCAAATGGTATAAATTCAACAAACAAAAAAACTAATGGATATGTTAATGCTACATGTGATTCTAATCAATCCTATATAGATCTCTCATGAGATAGTTAATTGGCCATCAATTACTAACCCAGGAGAATCGTGAAATATACCTTGATTTCATTGAGGGGTCATGAAAGAATTCACATGAATCTTGGGGACCAATGGCTATCAAAGAACCGACTTCAGTAGCTGATAGGGCAAATCTCTACAAAAATTAATTGCTATCAGAGAAAGAGAGAGAATTGAATATCAAAGATTTTATGTCTCGTATTTTGTTTCCTCCTACAAGTATTAAGTAGAACTTCCGAAACAATATATTAGGCCAAGTTGACAATATGTTATTCTCTATTACAAAATAAGAAAGGAAAATAAAAGTTGACCGAACTACGTCTTACACAATAGATGTAAACACAATTGACCGAACTTCATGATCAATCTTCGTGTTCTTGTACAATGTACATTTATTTATTTGTTTACTTTAGAGTCAGATTTGCTATTCTAACAAGATGATAACAAAGAAGAAAGAATAAAAGGAAAAGGAAATTACTTGTCTCTTCTCCCAGTCATATTTGCGCTCCCCAATAGCAGGCATGAAACTCATCATTATGGAACCGCGACGATCAACCACAAGAGCCCCAGACTATAACAAATGGAATTGATAAACATGAAGTTCAGATTAGTTAGACCATGTTTGGATAAACAAATTATCAGTTATCACATAAGAGCTTAAGAATAAGCTATTTCAATAACACAACAAGACAAAATAAGGTCAAATTATTTTCGTATAATCTATAAACTGTTTTCATAAGCTATCCTGGAGAGTTTGTGAAAATAAGCAGAAAACGGCTTATGAACATATGATAAGTTGTTTTAGTAAGTTCTAACAATCAGTTTCACAAGCGCTCATGTTATGTTAGTTGATAAACTCAAATAAAACAAACCAAACGAACCCTTAATAACGCGGTAAAAATGAATGTAATTAATGAATTATGGATTAGGAAAAAGAAAGTTACATCCAACTTAGTAAAAGTAGGAAGACAAGGACTGAGTGAGAATGCAGCTTTGCCCTTGTAAACAGAATAAGGAGCAAATATACGATCTGAAGTATATCCTGAAAGTGAAGCATATAATATAATTTATATCAATCAATCAATGTAACCATACAAATGCAGCATAATTAATAAAAAAGAATGAATTAATGAATACCTTTAGCAGAATAGTTGTTATTTGTGGCAGTAGAGAAATCCCTAGCGGAAAGAACTTCCAATAGATGATTCCTGTTTCATAATAATAATAATAATAATAGTAATTAATTTTATGCTTAAACCAGAGAAATTTGTGAGAATGAAAGAGATTGAAGGAGCACCTGGAAGATGAAGGAAGCATGCGAGAGAACTTCAACATTTTTGAAACGGTTTTCTCTTTTCTCTCACTCTCTCGCTATGAATGAATGAAAAAATTGGTGTTTATCAGTGTTCAATTCAAAATGCTCAGGCGTCGTTTTATTAAACGACATGTCGTTTACTGTGAAACGACCAAACCATGATAGGCTGGCCCACTTCCGGCCCAAGCCTCGGCAATTTTTTAGTTTAGCCCAACTTATATCAATGGAATTTTTTAGTTTTACGTATTTTGTAGAGATCAACTTTCACCATAAAATAAAATTTTGAGTGAAACTTAAATATTAAGGATTGAGTGTTATTGTGTGAGATTATAGGGTTGAGAAACACATTCTAAACACTTTGAATAATGAAATTACATTGGAGGAAAGATCAAACTTTGTCTCATTGTTTTATTGAGTGATCTAGCTTTGGGTTGAGAGAAAGAGAGAGTAAAAATCAGAGTTTGCTCTTGTTGAGCTCTTTAAGATAATTTTTTGTAACTCTTTTATATCTCTTGCAAAGATTTGTTGGTAGTGGATTGGAGAGTTGCTATCTCCACTATATGTAGGTCAATCTTTGTTGATTAGGGTAAATAATATTGACGTGATAGTTTCTATACTTTCTTTATCTTGTTCCTTAGATTGAATGTTTCACAGTGCATTACACTTAGAGATTTCTTCTTGGGTGTTATATAGTTGTTGCTTGGGATGTTTAGTTTCGATAGTCGTTGTTATTTGTTCCATATTCTTGTTGAAACCATCAACAAGTGGCAGGGGTATGTGGGAAGGGAACAAATCATTCAAGTGAGGCTCGTGGGTAATAAATGGGATATTGAGAAATTTTTTCAACAATAACAATTTTAGATTGTGGAAATCGAATCAATTTAATTCAACATAAATGTGCAGATGATTTGAATGGTGAAGCTTTAACGCCTAAGACTCTAACCAAATCAGAGAAGACTAAGATGATAATTAAAACAAGTAGTTTCGTTATCTTGTGCTCAAAAATTAATTATTGAGGGAAGTCATGGGGGAAAGGATTGCAACGAAGATGTGGACCAAGCTAAAATCATTGTATATGACTAAGTCGTTGGTTATGTCTGAAACAACAACTAAATTCATTCAAGATGGCAATGTTAAAATTCAAGGTGGACCCGATGAGGAAATTAAAAAACAACATTGACGATTTGCAAAGTATTGAAGCGGAGCTTGATGATTAGTTCTTTTAAGCATATTAAGGATGCACTTCTTTATAAAAGTAGAGGCATTATCACCTTAGAGGAGGTCCAATTGGCAATTAGGACGAAAGAGCTAACCATTCTTATTGACACAAAGGTGGAAGATAGTGGTGAATACTTAAGGGTCCGTTTGATGGTTAGGATATGATAAAGGCAGAATATGATATAAAGCTGGATAGAGATAGGATATGATAAGGACATGATAAGCATTAATCTTATCATGTGTTTGATGCGCACATGATAACAAACAAGATATCGTTATAATTAAATGAAAAAATTGCTCTCATAATTATTATTATTTTTTGACCAAAAAATGGCAGAATATCAAGATAACAAATAAGGAATGATCTTCTAATCTCATCAGGATAATTTCTAACCCAGCTTATACTTAGGATAGAAATTACAAAGGAAAGTCAGGATATGATAGGAAAATGGTTTATTTTATCCTATCCATTTGGTGCATCAAACATAAGATTTAAGCAGGATATGATTAATGTATCATATCTTGTCTCCCTATCCTGACCATCAAACAGACCCTAAGTATCTCAAGACGAAGGGTATGAGCAGAAGAAACAAGGAAAGATCAAAATCAATAGGGAATAACAAATCTAAGTTTAAGTACTTCAATTGTCACAAGGTTGGTCACTTGAAGAGGGATAAACGATTGCGTGCAAGTTGTTGTTGATTCAGATGATAGTTACATAGATGCATGTTTAGTAATGGTGACAAGTTGAAAAAATGAAAAGGGTTGGGTAGGGACTTTGGATGATATTCTCACTTATGTTTAAAGAACGAATACTCTAAAAGAAGGTTGAGTCTTTCGCATTGAAAATGATAAAGCTTTTAAGGTCTAAGGTGTGGGTTTCGTTTCTATTAAGATGCGAGGTGTATGTTACATCACATATGTTCCTTCTATGAGTGAGATCATGAATATATCATGTGTTGGTATCAATAGTGTCAAGTAGTGGATTTATCTAAGGGTTAGTTGGTTGTGGGGTTCTGCTCCTAGCCTTTCTCATGTTTGGTTGGAGGTGATGTTTTTCCATTTCTAAATAGAGGAATGATATGTGAACATATCATTTATACAACCAACAACTTATTTGATATTTTTTAATATTTTTTACTGTTTTGATTTACGTGCTCCTCGCATGTTACATAGCGTTGCATTAGTTGTCCAATTTTGTATATACAAATAAGGCAACTCTTCTAAATATCTAGATATAAATATATATAGATATGTAAAAGTATATATTTACTAAAATCAATTTTCCATTTCTTGTCTCCTAGTGAAAATAAAACAACATTAACAAAAGTGGTTGCTTTGGCAGTGTACAACTCAACAGGCGTGGAGATAGACAGATCATAGCAGTGAGTGAGTGAGTACTACTCAATCAACTAAGTTCCAACAAGACATAATAACAATAATATGATGCGATACAAAGAGGTTATCATCTCTTCTCTTCTACTTGTAGTTCTAGCTAATAATAATAATAATAATAATATGATAATGATGATGATGAATCTTTCTCACTCAATTAATTAATTACAGGAAAAAGAAGCGAAGAAGGAAGCATTTAGAAAATATCTTGAGTCAAGTGGAGCTGTTGACGCTCTCACCAAAGGTGGTATATATGTTTCTACTTTACTTTTTATTCTTTGTTGGAATCAATTAATCCAAGTATTGTTACTGTTGTTGCAGTTCTTGTTTCTTTATATGAACAAAACGACAAACCTTCTTCTGCTCTTGAGTATGTTCCTTTTCTCCCTTCTTTGATTTGAATTTGAATTTGAATTTGATTTGAGCATTGTAAGATGACGAGGTTGTTGGTTGGTTTGGCAGGTTCATTCAACAGAAACTAAGCTGTCCTTCCATCTCTGAATATGAAAAATTGCAAGCTCAATTCTCTGATCTACAAATCAGATATAATGACCTCCTCGCAGCACACCACAACACCTGCAAAGAGGTAGCTACTTTTTTTCTTCAGCTTTGTGTTTGATCACAAAGAAACTAGAGATTTGAGAGAGATTCAATGTTAGAAATCAATTCGGAAGTGCACTTAACAGGTTACATTGCAGCATGTCATTTAGGATTCAGGATCAGTAGGTGTATTTGTAGTTGAGGTGTAGTCTGTGATACAAACTAATGCGGCATATACCATAACTCTCTTATCTTTTTATTAGTCAAAATTATAGGCCAAAATAACTTTTATACACTTGGATAAGCTAGTTTAGTTCTTAGAATTTGTGGTTAGATCGAACAAAGATCTACCAGGCTCTGATACCATCTTAGAATTCATGGTTTGGCTAACGCAACCCCACAAAACCGGTTTGTGAGGTGAGGACTGCCCCCACTTATAAATACTTGTTTAAGCTATCTCTCATCTAACGCAGGACTCTTTAACATTAGTCTTTAATATTTTGTTCATATTAAATTAATCATGTAATATATTATATGAATGGTGTTGATTTTAGTCCTTGTGACTGGTACTATTTCCAACAATGGTTACAGGATTAAAACAAAAGTAACAAGAACCAAAAGTAAATGTCATGTTTCTACTTTCAAGAATCATAAGTATAACCAAAACAAATTCTTTTGTAAGGACTAAACTAGAAAAGGTTTATATTAGACGGATAAAAAGTTATTAAAGTCAAAATAATATGAAATGGTTATGGGTGTTGTATATGCAACTATACCGCTGCTCATTATGTGCTGGGGTTTTGAAAGCCGTTGTATTTGGATTCACGATCGCAGCAGAAATAAATATGTTCACTCTGTAAACATTGTGATATAAAATGTGGGATCATTGATTAGCGACTAGAATCTGGACTTCAACTGTTGGTTATATTGAGTTACTGTCTTGTGTAGTTAGCAAACTCCGCTATGTTTAAAAAAGATCGTGTATGAACCTTGACATTGTTCTTTATAATTAACTATATATACATACAGAAAGGAATGAGGTTGGGGACTGACTAGTAACAGAAAAAGAGAATAAAAGAAGACATCGCCAATCGTTATCCCTCATTGTGCTTGATAATTGTAATAAGATTATTACATTCAAAGATTATGTGCTTCCATAAAAAAAATCACATAGCTTATCAAATCAACATTTATAGGGATTGGAAAAGTGTATCAGGTTAATTATCATCTGTTTCCATACCTATCTCTGGAATGAACACAAATGGTTCTCCATACTCTTATCTGTCATCTGATGTATTCTTGAAACATGCTGAATATATGGTAAAATTGTCAGCTGACACATGCCATTCATCATGATTTCTCTTAAGTTAGTTACTTTTATTTCTTGCTTGACTGATCGTAAGGTTTATAAAGTCACTAATTCACTGTGTTGTATACTGCTTGACAGTTGGAAGAAATGAAAAGCTCCCATGCCTTAGCAATGGTATCTACTAAAGAAACAACTGATCATGAATCACCAAATAAAGATGATTCTTGAAGGTTGCATTACATTACTGGAGTATCTAACCTGGTTTTCAACTTTTCTGTTGCTTTTTTGTCATTGAGTGGTTATATGTTAATGTTGGTTTGTTCATTGTTTCTTGCCTCTAACTTGTAATCACCTTCCCCCAACCTCACCAAATTTTTCTCTTTCTTTTGCTTGAATTCTGATTTATATCTGTAAAATGGTATTGATTTCTTATCAAGTTATCATTATATCTCAAAAAAAAAAAAAAAAAACTCTAACACAATCCCAGTTGCTTTGTAATCTCTCTGGTATACGCGATTGTATCTTATATGCAAAGTGCTAACTCTGAGTATGGTGGAATTTTTAATAATGTCACGAACCAAAATGGCACAATTGAACTGTCGATAATCAAGAGTGGCAATACCAATACCGGGTAACAACGAAGTCAGAATCCGTCCGGAGAGGAGATTGTCTAAAGTTTTTTTCTCTCATGTGTAATCTAAGTCATCCATTAAATAGGTGAAATAATATGTTTGTAATGCAACATGAGAGGGGATGAATCTGGTTTCTATACGAAATATAAATTGGCAAATTGTTATTTCTTCCATTAGTGGTGAGAGTATGTTAAGCACTAATGTTAACCAGCTAATGCAACAGCGTTTAAGTTATTTTAAAAGTCTCTTAACTTTTTCGACCAAAAAAAAAAGAGTCTTAACTTTACATGTTATGTTACTCTACTACTGCCCAGCAACAATAATCATCATTGCGTAAAAAAAAACAGCAGCAACGACAAAGATTTGTTATATAAAATTTTTAAATTATAATTTTTAGACCTATTTAAAATTTAGTTATAAAATAGGTTTTTAATTATACTTTTTTTTGTGAGCCTAAATTAGGAAATTTAGAAAATTAGAGAGTCTTTAAAATGAACGATTTCATCATTTTTGAGAGGATGAACGATATCATCATATTCACAGTCATTCCGAGTTAACAATACCGATGCTGGAAAAGAACAACATTCAAATACATCATCTTTGAGTTTTTATGCTTATTTGTTAACTGTACATTTAAAAGCTAAAGTTGAGATAGAATTATCATGTTCGTTTGAAGTTTGCCAAGTGAATTTAGAGCAAATTTTCTTTAGGTAAGTAAGTGGTCTTTGTTAGACATATGTTTGAGAAAAATTGCTTACTTGAATTGGTTACGTTTTGATTAATTCAACTGTAAATCAATAATAATGGAACTGTAATTAATACTAGTTATTAAAGTAAACTAAAAAAAAAAAAAAGAAAAGAAATCAATTTTTGACTGGAAAAATTAAAGAAATGTTGAGAGTGGGATTTGAACCCACGCCCTTTCGGACCAGAACCTTAATCTGGCGCCTTAGACCAACTCGGCCATCTCAACAATGCCGTAACAATTTCAACGCCTGAAATTATTTAAACCGTTATTTAATGTGTGCAGTAAAAAAAATGTTTCCTTCCTTCAACCTCTTCGCGATGATACCTAAAGAGAAGTTAATAGTATACTATACGGATTCTGAAGCAAGTTTAGGTCACTCAAATTCTTGTAAATGGTCAATCTTATACCGTCTTCCTTCTTCTGAGTCTCATTTTTAGTGAGAATTCTAGAGATAAATTTATCTTGCCTCGTTTATATGGTTAGCTTTGTTATTTCCATAGATATTTTTGGTCAAATTGTATATTATATAGTTTAGATAAATACAGAAATAAGATAGATAAAGAAATGTTGAATAGTCGGTGTTCGATGTTCACAAGGAATCTGAGCCAGAGCCAACAAGAATGATAGTAAGTGGACCAGGTGAGTGAGAAGGCAAGCTCTTATCTGTTTGGAATAGAAGTACTAGTATCTTTGGTTGTCATTGTCTCACTGTCTGTGTCACCACTCACTACACACGAATTGGTTGTCTTCCACACAAAAATCCACGTACTTACCACCCATCACCCATAGATATATACCAATCGGATCATCTCTTTCACTATTTCTTCTCCCTCTCTTAACTCTCTATCTCTTTTTGATTAAGTTTGTATACTTTAATGAAGAAAAAAGGTACTAAAATTAAGAGAGAAGATAGAGATAGAAGGAAGAATGAGAGAAATTGGAAAGAGTGAATCATTAATTAGGGTGTATTATTAAGAAAATTAATGTTGTTATGAAAATAGAAAATAAAAAATCATTTTAGGACTTTTCTTTTTGGTGGTGAAATCATTGTAGGACTAAAATTTTATGCAAATATGTCATTAATTTTGCAACCAAAAAAAATTACAATTATATGAACATTTTGAGATTTTTCTTTTGTTATTTTTTATAAAACCCTTTACAAATTTCAAAGTAAATTAATTATTTTCTGAAAAATCTTAACAGATGTCACAGTGACATTTTTTAAGGACTATAAGTGTTCCCTCCATTTTAAAATGAATGTCGTTTTAGTTAAAAAAATTGTTTTTAAATGAATGTCACTACTTTCAATGTAGAATTATTATTTTACTTCCAATTGTTCCTTCTAATTAATTAAGTGTACACTACTTTCAAAGCATTACACCAATAGTAAATAAGACTAGTAAAATTGGCATATTTTTTTGCCATCATTATTACATTTTTTAATTTCTGCGTAAAAACTTTAAACGACACTCATTTTAAAACGGATGGTGTAGTAAGAATCTATAAAAAAAAAAGTGTAATCAATGCATTGAAAATCGAAATATTTAACTTTTTTAAAAATAGTTGCATATTTTAGAATGTTTAAAGAGTGTTCCAGAGACACTCGTCAACAAGACCCTTATTTCTTCACCAATATACCCCAATTTATGTTACATGTTATATGTTACTATTACTAAATTATCCTCTGTCTATATATATTTTTTTATCAAGTAACCCAGTGGCAAGAATTCATTTTTTAAGGTTAATGAGTGGGGTGTCCGGGGTTCGAACCCCGACCCCTGCATATAATTATGCATTGTATCTGCCAACTGAGTTATGTTCATAGAGATTGTCTATAGAGATATTTAATGTTAACTTTTCATATTTTAAGGTATATGGATATAATTTTAATGAGGGACGTATTTGAAAAAGGGGTAATAAAAGCGTCTAAAAGTTTATAGATAGTCTTATATTTAGGGACAATTTTTTTTTACAAAGTAGTCTTATAAAAAGGGACGGAGGGAGTAGTAACATACATGTATCATCTATTAAGTTGTGCAGGACTGCCAAAGAAACCCCTAGCCATTCATCTGCAAAACAGATAACTAATATTTTTGCAAAAAGTGCAAATGACAAATAAATTATCCTTATCTTCGTTGAAACTGCAACCTCCCGTAAAATGTTGATCATTAAAGGAAAGCACATGTTGTCGTATTAAATTGTCTCTATTAAGAACTCAATTAAGAAGCAAACGCCACACAAACAAAGACATCTTTAACAAAACAATATTCAACCACAAAATATAATTGAAACTACGGTGACCATTATCATTTAAGTCATGGCTATTTGCATCACTCAAAATCTAATAGGCGCTACTCATCGTGCATCTATTAGAAGAATAAGCAACAAAATATAAAAGTTCCACACACTCCCTCATCAAATCTTCCCCCAAACAAACAACTTACGCCTCCACTTCCAAGCTTCTCCATTGACTCTCCACCCTAGATTACACATATCAGCAACACAGACCAATTTATTATATGCCAACTCATATAATCTATTAAACATGGCAATAAAATGAACATCTTCACTCAACGATCCTTCCAAAAAAAAAGTAGAAGACTCATCACCCACCACTCTAGCAACATTGTTTACCAACCAACTCCCGTCCACCATCCCAACACCCTTGATAACTTTTTTTAATTGGTGCCACCAAATCGACCTTCCTCTTCCCCCAAACCACAACTTACCCCCCTCCTCCCCACACCTAGTGCATAACACCAGTTGCCAAAAACCTCATCTCCTCCAACACTTTTCAATATCATTTACCAAGTAAAGTCAAGTTAAATTCCTTTAACCTGCTAACCCCCAAACCACCTTTTTTTTTTCAAACAAATAATACTATGTGCAATCCAAGTAATTTTCCTATTTTGTTATCAGCTACTTTAGAAAAAAATTGTTTTATTATAAGTCGTTTACAATATAAATGTATCAACGATGATTTTTTTCTTATCACATCCTTTTACCATTTATTACTCTCTCTTGCTTTTCATATTTTTAATACGGAACAATTCTTACTTGAGCACAACCTCAAATCAATATTTTTTGGATCACACGCACGAGTTGTAAAACAATAAAAGAGAAATGATTTAAGCCACATCATTTAATTCTTTTCTCTTAATTTTTTTTTCATTTGTGGGTATGTGCCCAAATAAATTTGATTTGGAGTTGTATCCAAGTTAGAATTTTTTTATTAATATGAGATAATTTTGTCCTTAATAAAAAAGAGATAATTTCTTAAAAAGACTAATTATTTCTCTTTCTAATACAAATAAGCTACATTTGTTAATAGGGGAATTAATCACTTTAGTCATGAATGCAGAGAAATTGCAAAACAGTCATTGAATGTAAACTCTGTTAGTCAATTTGAGGGACTAAAGTGACTAACAAAGTCTACATTCATGAATTAAATTGATTAACAAAGTCTACTACATTCAAGGACTATTTTGCAATTTATTTGCATTCAGGGATTAAAATGACGATCTCTTTCCTATTGAAGGACTATAGTGATGTGTGAAAATGTTAAAATTATTTATTATAAAATATGGAGGGAGTATTTTTTTAATTTTTAGGAATTATATAGATCTACAACTTTAATGGAGAGAATTTATAGTTGTGGGGAATAGGGGTAGTGAAAAGGTAGGTCAAGATCGGAGACTAAAACAAAAAAGCGAATCAGAGTATTGAGACTTGTGAGGAGCCCAGCCAAGCTACACTTCTTACAAGATAATATAGCAATAAATAAAGTTGTTTTCTTTCATTATTAATATTACAAAAAATAATTAATATTTTAAAATAAAAAATAAAAAAAAAATTGCAGTGTCAGCCGTGGCAGAACAAATCAAGTCAAAAAAATGGAGTCCAATGACAACCAATTAAGCTCTTTCTTCCACCACCACAACCACCAACAACAACAACAACAACAGCAGCAGCAGCACCACCAACAAAACTCCACC
>Ga0315914_1008008_pt1 | contig 14341 bp, 4 predicted proteins | sample MpolenodulesMG_FD_203920 | JGI IMG/M metagenome (GOLD analysis project Ga0315914, IMG submission 203920) | Medicago polymorpha root nodule microbial communities from Los Angeles, California, United States - elongated nodules | ecosystem: Host-associated > Plants > Roots > Nodule | place: USA...
GGAACTAGTAAATTTCGCTTAAAACTTGAACTTTGTCCTAGTGACTCACTACCCTCCACCTTGGATGTGTTTTTGGTACTCTTACCACGCATATACTCCTTATTACCATCAACAATCGTGACAGGAACTAGTGAACTTCGCTTAACACTTGAACTTTGTCCTAGTAACTCACTACCCAGATTAACCAATCTGTGATCATCTTCATTTACACCAACATCATCGCTAATATGACCAGGATCATATCTAGGCAAAAAGGATTGGTAATCTGTATCCACTTGATGATTGTCATTGATATTGCTAACGTCAATATTTGAACGACCGCGACGATTACTAGCACTGTCAATTTCAACACTAGGATCATATGTAGCCAAAAGTGTAGCGTAATTTGAATCCACTTCATCACTGGTGGTTTTGTTATCAGGATTATATGTAATTAAAAAAGATTTGTAATCTTCATCCAATTCATCATCATCATCATCATCATCACCCGTATATGAAGCCAAATTTTTTTCCCAGACTTTATCTAAATGATCAACTAGCGTATGATCATTTTTATTCTTTAAAACATTTGTATTTGCACAAATTATCACAGTTGTTCTTGAAGCACTAGTGACACGTTTGCGCTTCAAACTATCACTTCTGGCCTCTTGTCTTCTTGATAGCCTTTTTAACCTTTTTCTTTTATTGTCGGTATTAGGACTCATCAAATTCTCACTCATATGAGCACCAACATCACCATCAATCTTATGATCATCTACATCTATTAAAACATTCGTATTTCCACAAATCATTGCAGTTGTTCTTGAAGCACTAACGACACGATTGTGCTTCAAACTATCATTCCTGGCCTTCCGTCTTCTTAATAACCTTTGTAACCTTTTTGTTTTATCATCAGTATGAGAGTCATCCGGGTTAAACATGATTAAAGCACGCTCCATTTTTCCTTTAATGGGAACACTATCCTCCTTTGAAAGGATAAATAAGAACTCGCTGCAAACATTAATGAAAAAACAGAAACAATCAATTTTAGCATTACAATTGATATCTTATGTCTTAAGGAATATATTTATCTACAAATTTAAAGCACTCATTTACTCTATTCATACATAGTTACATACACAATCCTACGAGATACTTTTCTTAACATGTCTAAATCTTGAAAACTATGTTTTGAGGAACAAAAGGGCAACAATTTTAGAACATGTTGAAAAACATTGGATGAAAAATTACCTAACATTAAATAGAAAGCTAGCGTTATCTACAAGGAATGTCTTTCACTGGTTTATGAGGGTAACCATAATAGAACTTGTCACACATTATATTTCTAAAATCTACAATAAATGAAAGTAGTGTAATGAATGACAGGAATTTCAGTTTTGGTCATGTATCTTGCCCCCAGTTTTTCATGTCCCTGAAACAGTTTTACAATCAAACACAGTACAACTGAAGTTGTCTTGTCTTTGTTAAATGAGCTTGGATTTCATCTCAAAAGCTAGCTTAAAAGATGCGGTGGTACTCAAACATATTTATACACTCAACAAACCGGGAACCTGAGCAATGTGGGACTAGAAACAAACTACAAGCAACTTCAAAACCAATTTCAATAGTCTTGTCCCTTATTTTTTAACAGATCAAACGCACCACAATTGTATTTCTAAAATTTCAAGGATCTACAATAAATGAAAGTAGTCGAAACAAAGCTTATAGAGCTTCAAATTGTTTTGTTTTCGTAAACAATCTTATAGAGCTTAAGACGAAGTTGTTTTTATAAGCTCTCTCAAACAGATTCACAAGTAGTTACGACATAAGATAAACTCAAATAAGTCGATCCATAAAAACCCGAATGTGCCTCCTCCCCCTTAAGTAAATTATTTAAAATAAATAAAAAATGTGATTGAGAAATAGTTTGAGAGTTGAATGTAGCAACAACAATAGAGAAACAATAAAAAAATTACAAAAGTGTAGAGTAGCGTAGTTACCAACAAGTATAGTGTGATTTGGTTGAGTTCACTTCCCAGAGAAAATCGTGCTAAAAGATCGAGAATACGTGGCGAAAACTGAAACGAGGGTTTCGTTGCAGTTCTGTCTTTAGAGAGAAAATAGCGGGAATTCATTCAGGATTTTTTTTTTGTTAGAATGGGATTTCAACCGGTTAAATCTCGCATCCGATTCTCTTTGGCGTCAATTTGAGTGAATTAATTTATCTTAAAATAAAATAATAATACATGGTTTTTCTTTTTGAGTTAGATTTTTTATTATTACAATCATATTTTTTTAATAAATTTGTCTTTAAAATCGCTATATTGTTAATGCTTTTGAAAAATATAAGAAGTTTTATTGCATTTCTTATATTTTTGGGTAAAAAATAATCACAATTTTTTACAAAGACACAAACATCTATATTTATAATTTTAATCAAAATTAATTTTTTTTTAATAAAATATTGTTTATAATTTACACACGTAAATGCAGGAAAAAAAAGCGGATAGATTTTTGTATGTGTATCGGATCTGGACCCCCTGCTGTAGCTGCTTCACACAGTGATCAATCTCAACCATTCATTGATCCAACGGTTTAGATTATTTTGTCAATTTTAACACGCTTTGATCTCAATCACTAAAATCTGATTGGATGGCTCACATGCATTACAACACCGCACCTGCTGTTACAGCAGAAAATCTGCTTCCGTTCAACTACTACTTGTTACTTTTTGTTTTACCAAACATGGTATCAATAAATCATAGAGATCTATGTTTTTTTAGTCCAAATTGGTGATTGTTGAGATCCTCTATCAACTTTAGGGATTCTTTAAGTAAACTTGTACTAAGCATAAGTCAACAAGTAAAAAATATAAATATTTTGTTGTAATTAATACATTTAAATTTAATTTTAATTTTTTTACTTTTAATAAATTGAATGCACAAAATTTAAGAAAAAATTTCTATTTTTGGATTGCTTAACATGTTCCCTAAGGGCACAAGTAAATATGACTTATAGTTTAATGGGTTAAATATGTTTTTCGTCCCTATAAATATAGTGAATATTGATTTAAGTCCCTAATGAGATGTTTTTATCCTCACAAAATTTTTTATTTTATTTTTGGTCCCTAGTGTATATAATTTTGACATTTTTGAACCTTAATAAATATATAATTGTTGAACATAATAAACAGACATAACATGGATATATCTTGAACATAAAAGAGTTATAATTTTAACATTTATATGAGCATAAATTGGTCATTAAGGACAAAAAACAAAATAAAATTTTTTGTGACGATGAAAATATTATATTTTATTTTTTAAGGACTAAAATCAAAATTTGCTATATTTATAGGAACAAAAAACTTATTTTTTAACCCTAGTTTAATTAGTAAAACTTTGTTAGTTGTTAGTTAACTCTCAATAAGCTTGTCTTCTATACATTTTAAGCTCATCTTCTATCTCATTTTCAAGCTTTTATTCTAAGATTCTTAATATCGTTTTATTTATGCTTTCAAAGTAATTTTCATTTTCCTCCAGGTTCAAAAATCTGGTGTATGGAATGACCGTCAACACGGAACGATTCCAAGGACCAACAACTCCCTGCAAATAACGACAACAAGTTTCACAACTCTTTCGAGTCCAACTATCCTGTTTCAAAGTCAAGGATATGTAACCAAACTGAATGTAACAAATCTGAAATCAATCGTTAAAAGACTGATACACATATCATCTTTTTTTGCAACTTGGTTTCGCGGGCGTGCTGGGTTGTGTTTGTGGTCGTTGATCGTTTGATAGGATTAATTAAGGGTTGGATCTATAAGTGTTGATTTAATTGCATTCTTTTCCCGTTTGAGTTGGCCTACACTCGTGATTTTGCTGGTCAGGCTCTATGTCTCCCAGCTTTGTACTCTTGTTTTTTATTAATCTAATGTTTGTTTGCTTAAAAAAAAACATATTCTCCTCCCGGTATTCTGAATTTTCTTTGCAATGAATTCTGTTAACATGGTTTGAGTAAAATAAAAATAAAAGAAATATAAGAGATCAATCTGACACAATAAAATAAATGTTTGCAGGAACAGTTGTCTTTAAATTAAATAAAAATAATATTTTATCCTGATAATGATAAAATAAAAATGAGTTTTACCAACAAAACATCGCGATTTTACCAACAAAAAAAATACATGAATCTAAATTAAAGTTACCAACAAAATGTACTTGAGCTAGACATTTACAAAAATGAAATACAATTTCTGTCTTGCTTCAGTTGCCAGCTCCATGGACATTGGAATGTAAGGTAGGGGTTCGAACGTTGTATTCTCCACTTCTCACACTTGTGTGAGTTTAGTCATTAAACTACTTGACCGAAAGAAAAACCTTGTACCTCTGATACAAATCCAAAGGGTGACTTTAGAACCCTTCTCTTCATCATAGGCAACACAACTGATTTGCAACAATTTAATGCTTCATATATTATATACACATGGAAATTTTATTTCGAATCACTTAGATTTTTGGTCCATGTGAGTATTTGAAAATCGTTTGAAATTTTTATTAAGAATAGAGGTTGGCTTCTTAAAGAAGAAGTTCATCTTCGTTCTTATGAAAGAGATGGTGATTTAGTCGATGTCAGTTCCACAAAAATAACGGTGTTTCAAAAGAAACGAAGAAAAAAAATGATAATCAAGAGCAAACACTAATACGTGGTTTTCTTACTCAATGAGCTAATAATGAAGAAGTAACTTTAACTTTCAGCTACTGCATACTGTGTCATAATTCAGTGATAAGTTTAACTGTACACAAAAACATTGCCTATGCAATGCAGATTCAAAAACCATTCCAAATTCTAAATAATATAAGAGATACCATTTTTACATTTTTCGCAATATCTCCAAACATGATTCGTCACGCCAAGGCTGAAATCTTCCCAAGAGGCTCACTTTCTGCAAATATGGACAGACAAAAGTAGATCAAAATAACTTCCAACGTAAGCAATTCACAACAATTAGCAGAAGATGTATACATGAAACTCACATATTCACCTTTCTTAGAAACCAAATATCGAATTATGAAACAATGCACCAAATAAAACTCTATATTAATCCACTGAATTGCATCAAAAGTTTATGCCACGTCACAAAAATAACCATTAATCATAACTAAGAACTACTAAATAAAAAATTTCTTATCATAAATAAAACAGTCAGCAGGTCTACATCCAATTTCCTTACATGCCAATTTTTTTATATTTAATTTAGTGTATACATCCATTTGCAAAAATCAATGTCATTGATGACGCACACAGTTGCTTGCTGCATAATGTTTAAAGTAAATATTTATAGGTATGTTTCTTGGGTTGGATCCTGAGATTCGAGTGTTGAAAATCATATCATAGAAGATTCGTGGTTTTAGGCAAACGATCATACTGCATTAAGGATCTAATATAGGAAATTATGTGAATATAAATTTATTGACTTACTTCCACCCAGAAAAAAAATCCTCGCAAGAGAAACAAAACCCTAGGCTGTTCCTTGAACTCGGCAATAACTTTTACAAGATCTGCACAATTATGAAACAAATATTTTACAGAGGCCTGAAATCAGACTGAGCATCAAAAGAGTTCAGCTATAATGAGAATAAAAGTTGAAAATCCAAAAGAAGTATAAGCTACCAAAAAACTTGCACAAACCAACCACACATTAGAATATAGACCGAAATGAAATTATCAGCAAAATCTAACCCAAATAGTGATGATTAGAAATCAGTAAGTACTAGTCAGTCACAGAATGAGCTCATGATTAAAATGTATCATGATCTAGCTCAACTAAAGAGAAATCAAAGAATCCTCTACTGTTATATATTAAGTTCAATAACAAATTAACTCATAAGTTCATGAGCAAATTACATTTACTCATGAGGCTCTAAATTACTTATGACACATTGTTTTGGAAATGACACTAGAATTCAGCCTCTCCACATTAAAACTTTACACAGACAACCCTGTTTATACTTTCAACAAACACAAACAACCATCACAGTATGAAGAAAATATATGTCAGCACAAGATAGTAGTTTTAAGGTTTCATGACATGAAAGATGAAGTGTATAACCGTCTCTTCTCTAAAATCATATAATTTAACTAAGTTTTGGTTGGTCCACCCAACACATCAAGTGAGAGTTTTGTACTGGTAGTGGTGATGATTGAATAGAGGGCAATGAATCTTGATTGCATATTAAGGATCAAACTTTAAGCTACCATTTTTATATATGAAAGAAGAAAGCCTAAGAAGCCAGAAGAATACTTGAGAAAATATGGACCTACCAGGGTACATATCAAGATATGATTTGCTGAGACCTTTAGAGTGATATGCTTTGACCACCCCCCGCCGTGTTTCTAGATGGCGTTCTTTTTTTGTTTGCTTAGATGCTTTGAGCAGAAGCTCATCATACTCTTTTTGGTCATAAGGCTTGTCAAGACATTCCATAAGTCTTTTCCGGAATTCAGAAAGATCATAAGCAGCTATTTGCTTGCTGTCTTCGGGGTTCATTTTATCTCCAAAACACTAAAAACACATAGCATAAAGACGTGTTATGGGAGAAAATAAAAATTAATTTTTTGGATTTGTTTCTTTAAAAAAACGGAACACGTGCATGTTTGTGGACCGTTTGCAAAATATGATTAATATAGAGACACACTGTGTGAAGTTGAAGACACTTACCGATGAATCATATGTTTTTGAAGAAACGAAAGGGGTATCTTCACAAACTTGATAAGAATCCAAAATAATTACATCTGAATTAGAGGAATTAGTCTCATTGTCCACATTGGATGTGTTCCTGGTATTCTTATCACGAAAATACTCCTTATCGTCATCAACAATCGTCACAGAATTAAGGAATTGTTCATAATCTTTATCAACCTCAAACTGCACTTCAGGAGTATCAAATTCCTGATCAGAAACTAGTGAATTTCGCCCAACACTTGAACTTTTTCCTAGTAACTGATCATCTTCATCTACACCGACGCCATCACTAATATGAACAGAAACAGATTGATTCGGAAAATAACTGCAACCTTCTCCGATATTGTCAAAGTTGACGTCAATATTTGAACCGCCACTATGATTACTAGCACAATCAGTTCCACTATCATCAGGATTATATGTAGGCAAAAAGAACGCGTAATCTGCATCCGTTTCATCACTTCCACTGCTGTTGCCATTTGAACCCCCACTGTGATTACTAGAACAATCAGTTAGAATATCAGGAACATATGTAGCCAAAAAGGATCGATAATCTTCATCCGTTTCATCATCATCTTCACCGGTATATCCACTCAAAAATTTCATATAATCTTCATCTGCATCATCATCTATAGTCTGATTATTTTTATCAATTAAATCATCCGTATTTCCATAATCTTCATCCGTTTCATCAACCTCTTCACCAGTATATGTACTCAAAAATTTCGCATAATCTTCATCAGCCTCACCATCTATAGTATGATCATTTTTATCAATTAAAGCAGCCGTATTTCCATGATCTTCATTCATTTCATCATCATCTTCACCGGTATTTGCATTCAAATTGTTCACATTATCTTCATCTGATGCATCACAATCTATCACATGATTATTTTTATCAATTAAAGCGGCCATATTTCCATGATCTTCATCCATTTCATCACCATCTTCACCGGTATTTGCACTCAAATTGTTTACATTATCTTCATCTGCATCACAATCTATCGCATGATCATTCTTATCAATTAAAGCGGCCACATTTCCATGATCTTCATCCATTTCATCATCATATTCACCGGTGTTTGCACCCAAATTGTTTACATTATCTTCATCTGCATCACAATCTATCGTATGTTCATTTTTAGCATTTAAAGCAGCTGTATTTCCACCAGTCATCGCAGTTGTCTTTGTAGCACTAGTGAAACGATTGTACTTCAAACTATCATTCATGGCCTCTCGTCTCCTCCACCGCCTTTCTGATCTTATTCTTTTATCATCAGAATAAGGACTTGTCAAATTCTCACTCATATGAGAATCACCAAGTTCAACCTTGACTAAAGCTCGCCCCATTTTTCTTGAATGAGAACAATATCCTCCTTTGAACGGGGAAAGAAAAACTCACTGTAAGCATTAAGAAAAAACAGAGAAACAGTCAATTTTAGTGTTACAAACTTACAATTGATATGTTAAGGAAAATATTTACCACAAATTTAAAGCGCTCTTTGACTGTATTCATACACAGTCCTGCAAAATATTTATAACGTGTTTGAATGATGAAAACTATGTTTTGAGGAACAAAAGGGAAACAATTGCTACAACATGTGGAAAAACATTGGATGAAAAATAAGGGTTAAATATGTTTTTAGTCCCTAAGAAATCACGAGCTTTCAAGTTTAGTCCTTAAAAAATATTATTCACTTTTACTCTCTATTTGCATTTTATAGGGACTATTTTGAGGACTAAAAGTATCCATTTTTGTAAAAGTTTCTAAAATAAGGACTATTCGTACAAACTGCTGCAATATTATGAAGGACTAAAATTTCCATTCAAATTTATTAGGGGGGCCTCAATTATTTATAGGGGTATGAGTATAATTATTGGGATGTAGGATAATATTTTCTTTTGTTATGTAGGTCTAAATCAAACACTTATTATTTGACAAAAGTAAGGAGTAAATGGATAAGTTAGGCCAAACCCACACGTCTATCAACAACAAAAATTCAACAAAAACAAATTAAAATCAAAATAATGCTTATTGTTAACTAATTATCATTAATTATTTTTATTAGGGGTCATTTTTAATATTAGAGCCGAGCCTCCAATTTTATTGGAACGGCCCTGCTAAAAAGCTCGTGATTTTAGTGATTAAAAACATATTTAACCCTATAAACTATAAGTCTGTTTTCATAAGCTATTATAGAAATAGAAACCGAAAACAATTTATAATCATATCATAGACTGTTTTCATAATCTCTTTCAAACAATCTCATTAGTACTTGTGACATAACACATAAGCTCAAATAAGTCAAGAGACCCAAATCAGGGTGTGCATGCATTCCCCTTATGTAAAAAATGTTAAAAAGTTATCCAAGAGAGTTTATAAAACTGAAAACCAACGTTTTCATAAGCTATCTCAAACAATATCAGAAGTACTTATTAAAGTGTATAAGCTCAAATAAGTTAAGAGATCCAAATCAGGGTTTGCATGCATGGCCCTTAGGTAAAAAAAAAACGTGATTTACAAAGACAACCTATTTTTTTGATTATTTTCAATGAAAAATGCAAAAATAGTTTGATTGTAATAGCAAGAAAATACAGAGAAAATCAATAAACGGTGTTACTGACACAATAGAAGACAAGATTGTTGTTTCATGGTGTTGAATGTAACAAGAAACAATAGAGAAACAAAAAGAAAGAGTAACGGAAGTGAAAAAGTAAAGAGTAACGTACCAAGTACATAGGTCGAGTTTGCAGAGAGAGAGAGAGAGAGAGAATTGGGGTTTGCGCTAAAAGACAGCGAATGCGTGGTGAAACCGTGAAACGAGGGTTACTTGTGTTTCTGTTTTTAAGAGAAGATTAAGAGACAAATTGATTTGATTTGATAAGGCAACTGATGCCAGCACTTTTCGTTCTAACTTATAACCTCTGGCTAGTTGGTAATGACAATGCATAATATATGTAAGGTTTGAAGTTTGAATTCCGGAAACCACAAAATCTTTTTTTCTCGTTTATAAAAATAAATTAAGATTATCATTTAAAAAGAGATGATCTAATAACAGGAACATTAAACTTTGTGGGCTAGCCGGGTGGGTCATACTTGTTGCAGCTTTGATAGATTAACCGTTAAACATTGCAAAGTTGCTCAGAAGACATCAGTCTCAAAAAAGGGGTCATAATCGCAACTTTTTGTAAACATAAGGGGCCAAAAAGCACATTTCCCTTATGTTAGAGGGTAGAAAGAGCATATATCCCTAAACATTGGGTCACTTTTGCCATTTTTTTAAAAAAGGGATCAAAATCGCTATTTTTGCAAACTTAAGAGGTGAACGTACGTTTAAGTTATACGACATATTTGTGGAATTTTAAAACGTATTCTAACTTAACCTTAACTAACTAACTAAAGAGATGCTATAGATATTTTTTTTTTAGTGCTATATAATTTTTTTTTGTGCTATAGAATTGTTTTTTTTAATGAAAGAAATGCTATCGAGGTAATTTTTTTTTTCTTCGTCAAAACGTATTCTAACTTAACTTTAACTAACTAACTAAAGAGATGCTATAGAATTTTTTTTAGTGCTATAGAATTTTTTTTTTAAGGAAAGAAATGTTATCGAGGTAATTTTTTTTTTCTTCGTCAAATAGTTTAATGGCTAGAATTCACCTTTTAAGACGAATAAACAGGGTGTGGTTCGAACTCCAACTCCTACATATAAAATTGCATTAGCCCTGCCAGCTAAGTTATGCTGACGTGGACATAAATATAATCTTTTTAACACTATAACAATCATTCTTTTATCGTATAAAATCAAAGTGGGTCATAAAATTTTATGTGGAACCCATTTTCAAAATGCGAGACATAAATTAATTTTATAAAGTAAAAAAGTGATTGTTAAAGAGAGCAAAAGGTTTGGAGTACCTTCATTGTAGTTTAACTAAGGGTAGGGGTGTTCAGAACCGAACTGATCCAAAAAAACCGAAAACCGCAAAGGATTTTTTTTGGATGTGTTTAGGCCATATAGATAAAAAAACCGACTGGTTCGATTTTCGGTTTATAACTTAAGAACTGGACCGAACCGCACTTATTATAATGTTACTAGACTCTTCTACTACTCTAGACGGGTCCATTACCATTTTTTAACATAAACTCTTCAATAACTCACCAATTACCAACGCAACCAGCCAACTACCAAAGCAGGCAAGCCTTTTATTCATTCATATTTCTACTTTGATGTCAATTGAATGACTGCTTGCTGCAAAATCAAGCAACACTATAGCAGGGTATCCAAAGCATGGTCTCGTTTGTTCTTTACAAGGTTCGTATATTTTGTATTACAGCTCTGATTCTAATTAGGTGTTTTACCACTAATTCATGTTCATCATAAGCATAAAAAATAGTCAACATTGTGCAGAAAAAAATAATCTGATTTTCAATCATTGTATCTTGATTGAAAATTTTAGTGCCTCATTTAATTTTGTTGGTTACATATTTGGCTTCGACAAAGACTATTGATTTTGATTAGTTTACTAAGACGTGAGTGAGAATTAAGGAATCGTAAAAGGAAAGAGTGGTACCTATTAAGTGAACAAGCAAATTTGAGTTGTTTAATTCATTCACTCACCAATGACTTTTCTGTTTAATTCATTCATGCGTGTTTAAGAATTAGATAGTCCATTTCTTAATCTGCCAACATTCCAAACACTAATCAAAAGTTTCTTTAATAGTTGCAATTTGTTTTTATTGTTAAAGGTTACAAAAGTTTCTTTATAATTACATGATATTTGCATAATAAATTGCTATAGGCTATATAATTATATGAAAGAAAAAGTTGTTGCATATGTATACCGAATGTTTGCAGCAACTTATATATACATAATATGTAATCTATGAAAGAAAATCCTACAACTTATAGAACTAGGAAAGAATTTTCTACAACCTAATATATGAAAGAAAAGAGAAATTACTATAAATCGTACTTATACTTTATATGTGTACAGCAAAGGAAAAAGCTTATCTCAAAATTTATTTTTAATAAGAACATTGCTATCACTTGTTTACAATTTGGATAATCGAAAACCGATCCAAATTAAACCGCGTTAAATTGGATCGGATCAGTTTGGATATTTTTTTAGCACCAACCGAACCGAGCCGTACATATTTTATTTTTTGGATCGGTTCACTTTTTGTCTCATAACCGAGCCGAACCGCACCACGAACACCCCTAACTAAGGGTACTCCTGTCCACAAAGACTTGAATTCTTCCAACATTCTCCTCAGAGATGATATGAGGGCAAAGATCGTAGATTTCGCCCTATGTTGTTTTGTTCCATGCATGAAATCCTGCATTTGAACAAGAATTGCACGAGGAACTTTTGGATATTTCACACCAGACTACATATGTATCTTCTATAGTGAAGTTTATTAATACATCTATTTTCTCTCTCTTTCTCTCAGTTTTTTTTTTTTACTTTTTATAAAATGATATTTGCATTTAGTATACTAGTTTTTGAAATTGCATGTGGAGAAAGTTGTTTTAGTAATCATAATTTTAGGTCAATATTTGCATTTTACATTCAGTTGACAGGAGGTGTTAAGAACGGTAAACATTTAAACAAAAAGGAAACCATAATATCATTTTTTTTATGCCCTTTTTAATGTTGTCATGAAAGAATGAGAGTTTTGCTACAACATAGCTTGTTCTGAATCCATCCCCTAACAAACTATTAAATAGCCAAGAAAATGCAACATATCGGAGATTGATTCAATGAGATCCAAAATAGCCAACAATTTTGAATTTTGAGTTTTATTGTTGGTGTATGTTCATTGTAGTTAAAGGTCGTGTAGCACCTCCAAGTAATGTGTACAGCTTCAGTGTCATGTAGACGAAACTGGTAACTTGATGAAAAGTAGTGGATGACAACCAGGCTGAGGAGAGGCGACATATTGTAGCATGATTTTATAAAATGCGCTTGAATAAAGACTTGTTAAAAAGTGTGATTGATCAAACAATTTATACCACTGAAGAAGATACACTTGCTACTACTATTGACATTTTAACAAAGTTAGCTTTTCGTTGCAATGCAAGAAAATCATGATACCACACTAACTTTTATAAGTCACACATGCACGCACGCACGTGTGCACACGCACATAACATATTTTTTTGAATTAAAACCACATTATTTCAACTATATCGACATTCATCTAATAACATGTATTGACAGGTTTTCCATGCGCTCATGATTTTTTTCTCTCTTTTTTAGCACTACCAATCTTGATAGGAGAATAAGTGGAAAGGGCTGGCATATTTGTTTCTATGTGATCAAGATTTTTTTTTCTTTTATGGCAATAACTAATCTTAGTGGCTAGAATTCACATTTTAAGACAAATACATAGGGTGTGGTTCGAACCCCGACCTCTACATATAACAATGCATTAGCCCTGCCAACTAAGTTATGCTGACGTGAACATAAATATAATATTTTTAACAATATACCAATAATTTTTTTATTGTATAAAATCAACATGGGTCATAACCTTTTATGTGGAACCCATTTTCAAAATGCGAGACACAAATTAATTTTATCAAATAAAAAAGTGATTGTTAAAGAGAGTGTAGAAAAGCTAGTGATTTTAGAACTTCTCTTAAATAGATAAGTATCAATATTATACCTTTTTTTATTTGTATATCATAAAAGTTTAAATCAACCAACAATACTAATATCGTGTTCAGTTGGTGAAGTCCATAGTGCACGGTATGCTAGTTTATTCTTTCCACATTTACCGTTGGCCTATCCGTCTGTTAAAAACACTGGATAGGTGGATAAATTTTTTTATTTGGAGTGGTGACATTAATACGTGCAAGATTTGCACGGTTTCTTGGAAAAATGTTTGCCTTCCTTGGGACTCTGGTGGTTTGGATCTCAAATCTACTCGCTCATTGAATGCCTCTCTGCTTCTTCATTTGAGTTGGAATCTATTAACTCAAGATAGTCAGTGCTCACAGCTCTTTAAGCACCGTTTTTTATCGTTCGGTCGGCCTCAAAATAGCTACTTTAAATCTTCTATTTGGTTGGGAGTGAAGAAATTCTTGCCATTGGTGTTTGAGAATTCGATCTGGACTGTGGGCAACGGAGAAAAAATTAACTTATGGCTGGATAATTGGCTGGGGGCGCCTATTGTTTCCATCTTGAATGCTCCTCCGAATATGTTTCCTCTTCTTACGGCCAGGCTGCAATCTATTATTGATAATGGTAAGTGGCAGAATGTTCTCGCTATTTTACACTATCCGTCAGTTGCGGAAAGTATGCTTAAAATTTCGCTTCCTATCTCGCCTTTAATGGACAAGCTGGTTTGGCTTCATGCTGCTGATGGCAATCTCACGGCTAAATTGGCCTTTCTTTATCTTAACCCTCCTACAACCAAGCTTGATTGGGCTGCACTAATTTGGCGATCAACTATACCACCGTCCCACTCCTTTGTTTTTTGGTGGCTTGATGAGTCGATAAATTAGTATTTTTAATATGTTATTTGAGTTTATTCTATTTAGATTTGATTTAGTTTTATTTAAATATTATTTCCTTTTTGAGTTATTTTACTTCAATTGCAAATTATTATAT
>Ga0315914_1008009_pt1 | contig 14340 bp, 17 predicted proteins | sample MpolenodulesMG_FD_203920 | JGI IMG/M metagenome (GOLD analysis project Ga0315914, IMG submission 203920) | Medicago polymorpha root nodule microbial communities from Los Angeles, California, United States - elongated nodules | ecosystem: Host-associated > Plants > Roots > Nodule | place: USA...
GACCCACGGTTGAAGGATAAATTTCTAAAGTATTGCTACGCAAGACTTGATGCTTCAACATGTGAGGAAAAACTCAAGAATGTGTTGGATAAATTTAGAGGGCTTTATGAAGAATATGTAAGCTATTATTGTAACCAAAGCACTTCCCTTTCTCAATCACTATGTGAGACCAGCTCATTGTCTAAGTTGTCCAGAGAGGGGAACAAGACCAAGAAATCAAAGGTTGCAATTGTAAGTTTTTTAGTATTTGATCATATTCATAAATTTGACATGTTGAGGTTAGCATTTGATCATATTTATAAATTTGACATGTCTGTTAGCAGTTAGCAGTGATGCACTATGTTATAAATCTTAGTTTTCTACAACTATTTTATAAATCATCTATGGACTGTGACTGTGTTGTCTGAATGCATCTATTTTATAAATTTGACATGTTTGTCAGATGTTTAGCAATTGATCATAAGTATAAGTTTGACAATATTTATGCCTATATTATGTGGTGCCAGAGTTCTTACAGTTTGATAGGCTAGGTTTTACTGTGTTTGCCAATGTTTTGCTGGATTTATCTGTCCCAAACTGAGCATAACAGCTTGATGGTGAAACTAGATGGTGGCTGCTATGTTGTTATTCTGTAAAACTCTGATCTTTATCTTGCAGATTTTCATTTTAGTTTGATGTCTCTGAACTTGATACATTAAGAATTGCAAGATTTTAAAACATGGAGCTCGAGTAGTGGATCTCTTCCTGGCAAGAGTGAATTAGATGTATATTTTGAGGAAGAATCTATGCAGCTTGGAGAGAAAAACTCTGAGGATTTTGAGGTGCTTCTTTATTGGAAGCTTAATGCAAAAAAAGTATCCAACACTCTCGATAATGGCGCATGTCATTCTTAGCATTCCAATCACCACTGTGGCTTCAGAATCTTCTTTTAGTATCGGAAGACGCATTCTCACTAAATATAGAAGTTCTACACTTCCAGAACATGTCCAGATGCTGATTTGTGCTCGTAGTTGGATGCATGGTTTTTCTGAAAATCCTAATGGTAATCTGCAACTAATTATTTGCTTCTCCTTCTGCTTTAAAATTAGATTGAGTTAAGTATTATTAGGGACTGTATCAGGTTGTGCAACACATGTTAATATTTCCATTTGCAAGAACCAATATTGATGATAAGACTGCAGGTGTGAACTGGAATGTATAGTTGTCATTTAATATTTGATAGAAGGTGTAATGGTTTTGTGATATGCTTCAATATGATAATATTTGATAGAAGGTCACCTGGTTTGGTTGTTTAATCAATTTTGTTTTTTGTTTTGTTTTTTTAAGATGAAAATGATGATGGAAATAATGAGGAGGAATGCAATATTGAAGCGATGGTGACTCAAGATGTGGGTCGATTGCAAGATTAAAGTCGGCATTAAATTAGTTTTCATGTTTTTTAAAATTTTGGATTGTAATTTTGGTTGTACTTTATTTTGAGTCTAGTTTTTACACCGTAGATTCTTACTTCAAAGTCAAAATGGTTGACTTGACAAAAGCAAATTTAAAATTCATATTACGCTCAAGATTATGATGATTAGTAGTATTAAACAATTTATGACAATTTCACATTTTTTTCTAACTTATTTTCATAAGCACTTATAATAATAAGTGATTTTTCTATAAGTTGCAACCAAGTTGTTTATCCAAAAAAAAAAATGTTTCAAAAAAATTGAAGTGAATGTTCTTTTAAAAAAAATTGAATGAGCGCTTATCATGATTTAAAAAAATTGTTGAAAAAAAATGTGCATATCATATTTTAAAATAAATGTTGAAAAAAAAATTCAGGAAAAATATTGAGAAAAATTTTTTTAATTTTTTTTAAGGGAAATGGGATCAATTTTAGGCCCCCTTAATATATAGGGCTTACTATTTTGGGGCATATAAAAACAAGGGCTCATTAACTTCAAATATTTTAGGCCCTCATGTCAAAGGAGTTGGGGCCCAAATTTGCAAGGCCCCATAAATTGACAGCTCTAATTCCAACCCAAACCCAATAGAAAATATTACTAAAATTAAATAGAGCTCCTTCAACACATAAATATTCATTCAAAATTTGGTGGTTCAAGAGGAAGGCTAGCATCTGAAGAATTAAGGAGGAGTCTCACTTCTCCTTAACATCTGTTTCTAGAGTATGTTTTGTATTTCTTCTTTGATTATGTCTTTTGTTGCTGTTCGCATCTAAACACATTTTGTTTAAGGTTTTAAGATAAATATCTATTTATTTTTTAAAGTTTATTACTGCAAGTAAAATACCATATATCTAATTGCAATATAATATGATATAATTAGGTATATGGGTAAAACTTTCATATGTTTATTGTGTATAATGTGTCAATTAAATTATAAAATTATAATTTAAACAAAGTTTTATTCATGAGAAACTTTGGCGTGTAATTAACCTAGGCCCTATCTTAAAATAGCTATAAGTTAACTGCCCAAATGAAGTATAAATCTTCATCTATATATATCTCCCACATAAACAATAAATCAAAGATAATTAGAGTGCACATATAATGGAGCATACCATGTTTCCTTTACACCAAGGCAGTAATGACCTAGTTATCCAGTTTTCCAATAGTCCCCACGAACAGCAACACAAAATCTCCCAGGATCTGATTCTCGATAATAATTATTCTTCTTTGCTTATCAATCATTCTGATAAAATATTCAGTTTTAGTTGTCAGCCAAATAATGAACAACTTTATGAGGCTGCAAAGAATCATGATAATTCTAATGAACAAATGAGGAAAACGATTCATAGAGAGATTGAGAAGAAAAGGAGGCAAGAAATGGCTACCTATACTGCATCTCTCCGATCCTTGCTTCCTCTTGAGTTCATCAAGGTTAGAAATCTATATATGTTATTTTTTGTACTTTATTTTGAAATTAATTAGTACCTACTTCACTATATAGGATCCTATCTCTTTATAAAAATTCCAATTAAAAGATGATAAATCAATACATACATACATATATATATATAAATAGGTATATTTTTTTATTTAAAAAATCCAGATGAGATATGTATGATTTGTTAAATCATTTGATCTTTTATCTTTTAGATCTTCCCTCTAATATTTTTTGGGGTTGAGCTATGGTAGTGTTGAAAATTTGTTATTTGGTTGCGTTGAATTTGAATATCTTTGTACTTCATTCTTCATATATACTATAATTTATAGGTAAAAAATATATATATTTTTCATTAAAATCTTTTTTTTTTATCAAAGCCAAACGAATAGAAAGCAACTCTAGAATTAAACTGTAAACTGAATAGTTTGCTAGTTGTTTTTATCTCAATAGAGTTCAAACGTTTTTATTTTTTCCAATTTTAATTTTCTCTTTGCTTTTAAAAATTTGTTCATTTTTTTCTTCAAAAAAAAAAAATTGTTCATTTTTATATCACTTATTTTTCATCCGGCTTTTCTTCACATGCATATAATTTCTTTGTTAACATAGTGGTTACTACTTCTTCAAATTTGGACCCAATTAACCGGATGGTTCAATCGGAAATTGTTACTTTTCCGGTTGATTTTATCCGATTAAACCAATTAACTGGTACACGTTCGTTCGGTTTATTATTTTTACTTTATTTTAGTTAATTTGGTGCAATTGCGTTTTAACCGATTAAACCAGATAACTAGGGTTTTTAATAGGCTTATTGTGATGGCCTGATGGGTTTACAGGGAAAGCGATCAATATCTGATCATATGAATGAGGCAGTGAATTACATAAAACACATGCAAAATAATAACAAAGAACTTGGCGCAAAGAGAGATGAACTCAAAAAACTCTCCAATTCTAAGCTGGAAAATATTGAGAGTAACCATGCATTATGCAATTTAAATGTTCACCAGAATAATGGTATTTTGAGAATTGAATTTACAAGTGGTTTAAGAAAGGAAAGGCTCAAACTTTCACAGCTACTAAAATTATTGGCTAAAGAGGGACTTGAAGTTGATAGTTGCGTTACAACAGAAATCAATGGCAGATTGATCCAAAGTGTCATGTGTGAGGTATATACTCTTTTTTCTCTCTTATAAACATTATATATAGTGAAACTTTAGTTTTAAATTTTTTTTTTGTTTTGTCTCCACTGAAATTAAACTCACACACAACTTTGAGGTCCCAGGTTTGAACCCGGATCACGACGTCCGGCCTTGCAATTTCGGCATTTGCCAGATGAGTTAGGACTTCTAGACGTTTAGTTTTAAATTTTGGTTATGTCATATGTGTGTATAGTTCTGATATTCCTTGAAAGGTAGACAAATGGGACTTTACTAATTTCTTTCATGAGCAAAAAGTTTTTTAGAAGAGAGTTAAGGTTACTCCAACATGTTACATAAATTTTTTTGAAGACAGCAAATTTTTTATTAAACATCCATCCACAGCCACAAGCCGAGAAAACAAGGCGTTACAGACAAAAACAACACAGTGGCCAACAACCTAAACGAAAACAAAGGAAAAAAAGGAGCAGCCACTGGCACCAAAGAAAGAACAACAAATACACTGAAAAAACCAAATTGTCACCACCCTGTAGACAGCAGCAAAATCGACACAGATTCAGCACAAAACGAACCAAATCTACAACGCTCAAGGTCCCTCGCTTTTGGCTAAAACACGTTATCTCAGACAACAATATATCTCTTGGGTTCCAACATTACTCATAAAACAAGCAAGTTGGAATTTTCAACCTATTCAAACTCCATTGTCACGACAACAATTTAACCTACTCCACAAACTCGTCCACCTCATTTACAACTTTATTAAAAATGTTATCGTTTCTTGATTTCCAAAGCACCCATATTGTGGCGTGCCAACATAGCCAAAGACTCTTACAAAGCTTTTTATTTGTTGCCGTAACACTCCAAATGGGTGAACAAATTATGAGGGAAAATAAAATTAAAGCCAAGCAACCCCATAATCCTAGACCACACCAAGTCCGCCACCCTACAATGACGAAACAAATGTGCCGCCGTTTTTGGAACTTCGTGTTGCAAAGAACACAATGAACCAAGGCATCCAAAGGTAGAATGTTCCTCACAACAAATTTGCTCTTGTTGGGATTCGATCTAGTAAAAGTTGTCACTAAAAAGCCACCACCTTAGACGGAGCCAGGCTCTTCCAAAGATAGCCAAACACACAATTCTTCACACCGCCCCAATTAACTCCTTCCAACCAAGTAGTCCCCAACACCTTATATGCGGTTTTAACCGTAAACACCCCCTCCTTCTTCCGGCCTCCACCACCAACAATCCTCAACATTACTCAAAACACAAACCCCCAAAACCTCCACCAAGCGCTCAAGTCTCTCCAATTCCCACACAAACAAATTCCTTCGCCAAACATTCTCATACACCACCTCCACTACAAGAATGGGCCACAAATCAATGACTTTTGCCTCTTGTATATTTGAATCGCAAAGATACTGGGAAATTGACTATGTAACAGAGTATTTCCTCTCCACACATCATACCAAAATCTAGTATTACGCCCATTGCCCACTTTTCTCGTCAACTCCCTTTTGAACCAAGGTTCACCCACCACCTCCTCTATCGTCATTATATCCTTCCACCAAGTAGAGGTATGTCTTGACCAAGTTTCCACTTCAACCGTCTCAATACACCCTATACCGGTCCCATATCTCTCAATAAGCACTTTCTTCCAAATGGGTTGATCACTATCGAGCACCCTCCACCTCCACTTTGCCAACAAACTCATTCACCACTCGTACATCCCTCACACCAAGACCTCCCTTTTCTCTAGGTTGACATACCGTACTCCATTTGACCCAACAAACTTTACGCACTCCCGTGACTACTCCCCAAAGAAATTCTCTTTGAATTCTCACAATTTTCTTCCACCCCTTTACCGACAACTACTAAAAAGACAAATAAAAAAATTGAAATTGAATTAAGTACCGAATTGATGAGCACAATCCTCCCGCCAAGATTCACATACTTATTTCCCCAGGAATTCAACCATCTCCTCAAAAGATCCAAGAGAGGTTCCCAAGTTGATAACCTCCTTGGGTTAGCCCCCACCGGTAGTCCCAAGTACTTGAAAGGCAAATTACCCAATTTAGAAAATTACAAGCCATCTCCAAAAAAATCGGAGACACATTCACTCCCATTAGACAACTTTTAAAGTAATTTACTTTCAAGCCCACCATCATTTCAAAACCTCTAACTAAAGCCTTCAACATCCAAAGATTATCCATTGTCGGCTTACCAATACAAAGGGTATCATCGGTATATTGAAGGTGAGAAACCACCATACCTTCATTTTTAAAACTAAAACCTTTGAACAACTTGAGGAGCACCGCATTTTAAATTAACTCATTGAAGCCTTCTGCCACTAGAAGGAACAAAAATGGAGCTAGCGGGTCTCCTTGCGTATCAATAATAGTTAGATTTGCAAATATCACAAAAGGTTAGAATTCTATCTCAACAACGGAGCTCAATTTTCATTGCTTCCCCCTAATTGAATTCGGATTGCAGCTAGTTAACAACCTACGCATAAATGCAATCAGCATATTCGGATTGCAGCTAGTCAAACGATCAGGATTTTAATTAATGCAAATTTGATTTCTTTTTTCAAAATGGAAAGTACAAATGATCATTAAATCTAGATCGCTTAAACTCAACCAAACGGCCATGGGTATATATGTTGATTGAGTGAACTCATGAGATTGATGAATGTAAGCATTAGAACTCAACTAACCTCGTGAGAGGCTGTTTTCTATAGCAAAAACTAACCTCATGAGAGTATTTTGATTTTGATTTTTTTTTTGAATGGCATCGAGAGCATTAGAATATCATGTTATCGGTACAAAGTATCTACCACATACTAATATCCATCGAAGAACATGTGCGCCACACAAAATGGGTTCTCCCGTCCACCCGAATTTTCTTAATGCTCAACATTAAGAGTATTTTAAACTGAGCTGAAATTGCATCATTTTCCGCAACTGCCCCTTGAAACATAATCTTACTCTTTAACATTAACGATCAATTAATTGCTATCCAAATCAAGATAGTCTCAATAATTATCCATGCATATACTTGATTCTACACATAGAAAAATGGATAGGTAAAAAATAGATGATAGCGTGTTTCTCTATCATTAAAGCTGAAAATACATGACAAGTCATGAGTATGGATTTCCTATGATTTGATTCATCCATTGAGACTTATATGTCTTGGAATTGTGAATGTATTGTGTAATCTAAAACCATGGATAAAATTTATTCTAATATAGCTTTGTTTTCGCCATGCACAGGTGAACAATTCCAAAAGCGTAGATCTGTTTGAGCTGAGAAATAAAATTGCCACTGTAATTCCAACGATTACATGTGATTCACTTTGTGGCTTGAGATAGGCTCAGAAAATATTTTAGCCAGTGAGTTGTGACAGGAAATTGTTTACATGAGCTTGGTTGCAAATTGCAATTAAGTTTCACATTGTCAATCACCTCCCTCTGATTTATATTTTTCAGCTTATATGTGAAGAAATGTGTGAAAGGTTGAAGAAAAATTGTGTAGATCAAAGTTTTCATTTCTTCTTTTGATAATTTTCATTTCTTCTTTTGATAAGCTATGTTTACTTGACCTTCTTTTTTTCTTAACCCATTTGGGTTGGCCGGGTGATGTTGGCTTTGGACTTTAGTGTGTGCTATTCAAAATCTCAGTCGATTGCAAAAAAAAAAAAAAAGTTTTGTTCTACTTTGACATTTTGAAAACAATTAAGTTAATCTATGTTTAATTGTTATTGTATAGAGACACAAATTTACATGTTTCCTCTGTTCTTTCTCCTTCTACCCTAGCCGCCATAACCTACATAACCAACCACCTTTCCTCCTCTAATCCAAACACATTTTCCACCATGTAGCCTCACGCAGGTGGTGAACGCGATCCTCGCGGCTTCACCACCCTCGTTCCTTGTTTCGTCGAATAGTCCGGCGCCATCTGTGCTCTCGCCGATGGTGCTTTTTGGATCTGTAACCACCACTTTTCGTTACCACAGCTTTTGAATCTGCGACCACCCCTCGATTTGTTCTCTAATCTGTGGGTCTTGGTTTTCCTCGTCGGAGCTGTTGAGTCTCCGGTGACCTTTGCGCTGCTGTCGACTTGAGTCGTTTTGTGGTGGGTTCGTCTTTCCGGATCTAATTTTTGGTCATGCTTCATGGTTGTTCTCTTTGATGTTACTGTGTTGTTGCGGTTTCGCTGGTGGGTGTCTTCTATTTTGGTTATCCGACGGTTTGTTTGCTTTCATTTTCGTTTTATGTTATTTTCTGTTGTTTTGGGAAGATGAAGATTGGTGGTGGTCTTGTTCTAACTATCTGGTTTAGTTGAAATTTTGAATCTGGTTTGTCCGAATTTAAGATTTGGTTCTGGTTTTGTTCATTTGTGCGATGTTTGGTTGGATACCATCCCTCGATCTGGATTCAACAAGACTTGTTTCGCCTGATATTGCTCGAAAGGGCTAGGTGCGTAGACGCTCCGTGTTGACGGTAGTTGTTGATGTCGTACCTTCAAAACTTTATCTGCTACGATTGCTTTATGCGTCGACAGTGGACTGCTTTGCATTTCTGTCGTTTGTTCATCCCTCGATCTGAACTACGACTGGATTGGTTGGCCCGAAAGGGCGTTTACTGCTTGTTGATATTTGATGGGAGCTGCTGGATCTTGGGTCGCTTCTGTGTTGGCAGACGATCCATACGCCTATTTAGAAGCCTTGAATACTCACTCTACGTTTTTTTGCAATTTGGTTTCGCGCTCATACGTGGGTTCGCTGGATTGTCAGTGGCCGTGATTGTTTAGGGTTGTTGTTTGTTGTATACCACTTTGTACTGAAATTGTTGTATTCAACATGTGATCTCCATCTCCTTTATTCAACATGTGATCTCCATCTCCTTCGTTTCAAAATCGAATTCAACTTGTCTTTGGGGGTAAATTACCCTCAATTCATCAAGGGGTAATGTAGGTCTCACCAAATTTAAAACTTATATAAGTTGATATTTTAGAAGTATTTTTATTTGGTTTTCCTACCTTTCAGGTAAGACAACTCGAAAGAAAATTGGATTGACAAAATCATGGTGTTGCACCGTGATTCTGCTAAACTCACCATCGATCCAAACATGCACTAATTTTATAATAAACCCAACTCCAATCATTATGATGGTTATGGAGAAGTTATTGAAAGTTGTTGTTCTCACATCCATTGTTTCTTAGAAACACATGAAAATGATCCAAAAAAATCTAGCGGTAGTTAACTACCGCCAAGTTTTTTCGGTCATTTTCATGTGTTTCTAAAACAATGGATGTGAAAACAACAACAGTTATTTTGGACTCATCCCATATCCAAGGCCTACTTCATAAATGGGCTCTTATAGGATGACATAATGGAAATTTTACCCTATACCCCTGCATCTATACTTTCACCCTTACAAATTATCGAAAATTCCAATTTTATCCTTCTTATCATTTAACTCTTTACATCTTAATTTTTCACCTTCACTTTCAATTTTTTTTAGTCTTCACCCCTGCATGATATTTCTTCACGGAATACTCTAAAAGACATTTCTGGTTCATATTAATGGCAAGAAAAACTCACGTTTACTTTATAAGTAAAATAAAACTGAAAAATTCTTGAAATTGTTTCTGGTGTGTGAACATTTAACAAAGCTCAAATAACACATTTCCAGAATTGCAGAATTACAACAGATAGAGATGCTAACAAGTAACAACATAAAAAGTAATAAAATGTATGGTGATGTTAAAATGGCAAGCGAGTGTGTTTGTACTTGTTTGGGTTCTTTTGAATTGAATCACAGCTGCTAATTTTTTATATGTGGGTTATGCTTCTCCAGTCACATTAAAATGAAAAATACAGATAAAAAAAAAAGAAATAAAAATAAAAAAATCATAAAAAAACGGAAGAAAAAAAAATCAGCAGATGCCAATAACATATCTAGATGCTAACATCATAAAAATTGGAAAACAAATCGAAACTCAATTTGAGATAGGAACAACAAATCAAAACCGAAAAACCTACCCAGCGATTTATAAACATCAGATTGTAACAGAGATCTCCAAATCAACCCAAATTTGAGATTACTAAGCAACAGATTGAAACCGGAATACACAGTATGAGGTTTCCAAAGGAACAAGATTACTCGGAAGAAAGCCATGAGTTTTGAGAGAAAAATGAGTAAACTGGATGCTTCTATGTTTATACAGGAGGGTATAATAGGACGTTTGTGTAAAATGTAAGGGTGAAAGTATAGATGTAAGGGCATAGGGTAAAACTTCCTGACATGATGAGTCGAGCCAAACACATGAAGAAGCTCAATCCAGCCAAGCTAAAGCCAAAATGCTTAAGGGAAGCAAGCAGAAGAGCGTTCCAGATTCGGATCACTCTCGTGAACCCAGATAACGAACCAACCCTCCCACACTGTTATTGCAAGAAAGCCTGGGTTTATAAGCCAAGGTTGTATAAGGAATATTTCTGCAGAATTTGATGAATCCACTGGGGTGTTTTGCACTGACGTGAAGAGTGCATTATCAAATACAATTTCATTTGTATCAAAATATCACTTACTTTCTTAGTTTCCATTTGATGTAGTTTGCCAAAAATTTAAACAGATAAACACAATATTACCACAACAGTAAATGGAAAAGGTAAGAGATGGTTTAGAACAACTCAACTGATTCAAAGTACAAGTTTTGACACCAAAAATAAGCCAATAGGAGGAGTATTTGCAGTTAAGTTAAGGACACTAATGCTACAACTCTCAAAATTAAAATTCACTATTTTGAAAATTTTCCATGACTGGAATTGGGAACAGTATATTTCTGATCTTATTAGCATAGTTGAACCAAATTAATTTGTCTAATTTGATCTTAATGAGTATACATGAATGCCATTAAATTGAGACATGCATGAAAGTCACACTACTGTCAATATTGTTGCCAAAGCCATCACAAGTTCAGCAGTGTGTTGTATTGTACTACAACTCTGCAACAATGCAAATATAACTAGGATGACAAACATTAATATAGCTGTGTTAAATACATAGTTGATTAGTATTCTATACTAATAAGAAAACCATTTTTCCTCTGCAATGCGTCAACACATTAGCACTCTTGAGATTTGTGTCTACAACATGGATCACTGCCACTAGTTTCATACAAACTAGCTGTTGGGAGAGCAGACCAGTTTCCCTAAAAAGGAACAAGGTAGTAACTACAGTTGGTGTATTTTCACACAATAGGAAGATTCTGTTATTAAAGTGACGCTAATTTTCATTTTACAACCGTCTCAAAATGAAATTTGAACTCCATCCTTTGAGGTCACACGATCAAATTTTTACCATTGAGTTGCACCATATAAACATAAAGTAGATTCTTCATAAAATATACCCTTCACTCTTTCGATCCCTTTCATCCTTCCAACTTTCACTAGTCATCCAAAACCTCAAATTCACGTAATCTCTAAATAATTCAATATATGAATTCATTCTCATTGTGCCCTTCTTTTTTCTAATCGGGTTCCCTCTTTACCCTCTTCAATAAAAAAAAAAACACTTAATTTTCCCTTCATTCTCTCTCACGGTAATTTTCCATTGAGTGTAAATCAGTAATTTAAAATTTCAATGTTCTGTTACAACATGTGTGAATAACAGGGCAGAAAAATAATCAATGTAAAATGTAAAGCCTTGACAAAATTTACAAAAGCTGTAAAAAATAAAGGTGCATAACAAAGGAGTAAATTCCTGAGTAAATAAAAGGTATGCTGATATATTATTCATTTCTAAAAGAGAGTGTGAACTACAATAATGGATTCAGTCCTTGCCATAATTTATAATTTCCAAACATAAAATCAATCAAGGCATGTCTATATTACAAGTCAGTATGGAAAAAAAAAAAATATATGAAATAAGTTAATGTACACTAATCAAACTCCAAACCGTATGCTGTAATGGTATCAACATGAGGAAAAGTGACCTATCTTTTAAATTCCTAGTATACATTAATTTGTCGCTTGAAAACTATCACTGCCAGTATATTCGTCTAATTACCGATTAAAATGGGTTATGTGATAGTAACCAACTTACCGGCCTTGGCATTTCTTCCTAGATTTGAAAGGGAAGCGAGAAGGCGTTGAAGGCGAGTACTCAATAGGCAACTGAGGTGGTTCCAGCTCACCACTAAGCATCCCGACAACCTCCTTCATTGAAGGACGCCGAGCAGGTGATTTAAGCAAACAATGCAAAGCTACCTTGATGCAGATCAGAGCTTGGTCCTTATCCAATGACTGAATAGACTCATCAACCAGCTCAATGAGCTTCCCGTTTCTCGCACAATGGCGTGCCCATGACAGAAGATTAGCTCTTTGAAACTCCGAAATCGGTGAACCGGTCACTTGAAGTGGGCGTCTTCCAGAAATGATAACAAGCAACAAGATCCCAAAGCTATAAACGTCACACTTTTCAGTGACATCTTCGCCATAGCCATACTCGGGAGCAACATAACAAACAGTTCCTCTCATACTTGGAGTACTACTCACACCACCACTCTTTGGAATATCTCCACTAGCTGAATCAAAGCTATTCCTGCGTGCTCTCCATAGGTCACCACTGAATCCATCTAACCACCAATCGATATTACCACTGCGATTATTCCCGCTTCTTCTCTTTCCCTTCTTTCTGTCCCCGTATAATGCATCATCACTCATCCACCAATTATCACCATTGCTAATACCATCATCACCATTTTCTACACCCTTTTTCTTCATCTTATTCTTCTTCTTTTTCTCCTTTGCAACCTCTTCACAATGTTCCTCCTTCCACCATTCCCTCACCGACTTTCTCTTCTCTTTCCTCATCACCCCGCCAACATTTTCCTCGTCCATTGATTCCCACCATTCCAATTTCTGCTTCCTTTTCTTCTCCTTTTTGTTCTCCTTCCCAATCTTACCTCCCTCTAATTCACTCTTCTCACTTTTCACTTCCCTTCCAATCCAATCCATCACATAATCCTTCACCTTCTTACCTTCACCAACCGCCGTCAAACCAGCAACCTCATTATCCTGTTTCCACCACCAATCCCTAACCGAATTACTCGTTAACCCTTTCCCCTTCTCATTCTTCTCACTAACCTTATCAAACCCCGGTGACGCCGCCATATTCATTCTCATCTCAACACTTTCCGGTGAAGCCACCGGAGTTCCCAAATGACCACCCTCTTCAAAAAAACCGGTATGACCACTCTCAATCGACCCACAATCATCAATCACAACCTCCAATTCATCATTCCCATTCCCTTTCTTCATCTCATCATCACTATCAACACCCAAAACCTCAATTTCAACCCTAATCGGCTCCGATTTCAACCTCGCCAATCCAAAATCACCAATCTTAGCATTAAAATCACAATCCAACAAAACATTACTAGGTTTCACATCACCATGTATAACAGGAGGATTAAAACAATGAAGATAACAAAGTCCCTTAGCAATATCCATCACAATTTCAAATCTCTTCTTCCAATTCAAAAGCTCAACACACTTTCTCTTCAAAAGCGCGTCTTGAAGATTACCGTTTTGCATTAAAGGATAAACAAGTAAAAAACGACGACGTTTTGGGTCAGATGAATACCCTAACGGTGGAATTGTGTAAAGAGAACGAAGCTTTGAAGCGAATAAGAGTTCGTTGTGAAATTCACGTTCACCTTGATGAAAAGAAGTGTCTATTAGTTTTTTGTTTTTGTTTTTGTAAAAACTCGGTATCCGATCCAAAGACCAATTAATCTTCTGAGGACTAATCTCAGTGTCAGTGTCCATGAGTTTAACAGCTATGGGTTGGGAGGATAGTGTTCCGGAAAAGACGGTGCCGAAGCCGCCGTGGCCGAGGGGAGTGGAGAAGGAGTTGGTAGCACGGCGGAGATGGGAGTAGGTGAAACGGTGAGGTGGGTCGTCGGTGAAGGTGAGTGGGGTGGTGTGTTTTTTTCGGCGGCGGTGGAGGAGGGTGAAGAGGAGGAGGAGGGTGAGGAGGACGGTGGTTCCGGCGAGGATAGGGATTAGGATGTGGTGGTGGTGGCGGTGGTGGTGTGGTGGTTGTGGTAAGGAAGATGAAGTGGACGGTTGAGATTGAAAGAGTTTACGGTGAAGCATGGTTGAGAATGGAAATGAAATGAGAGAATATAGAAAGGTTTTAGTTTAGTTGAGTTTTGAGTGAAAAGGTTATGTATTAGGAAATGGGTTTTGTGTTTGTGATTATAGTTATTGGGATTTTTCAATT
>Ga0315914_1008012_pt1 | contig 14339 bp, 7 predicted proteins | sample MpolenodulesMG_FD_203920 | JGI IMG/M metagenome (GOLD analysis project Ga0315914, IMG submission 203920) | Medicago polymorpha root nodule microbial communities from Los Angeles, California, United States - elongated nodules | ecosystem: Host-associated > Plants > Roots > Nodule | place: USA...
CCTAAAAAAAATCTAAACCGTTGAAATATTAATTTCTAACCGTTTGGTATTTAAAGGCATCGCTATAAAGATCCCAGCAAAACCAGCCCTTTATTATCAATTATCTGTATGCAATGACTTTATGTATGGATTGAGCAGTTCTTGTACTCTTATTTGAAAGGGTCTTATTCTTTAAAAAGGCTAAACATTAATTAGCATTTCCCTATTTAAAACTAAAACTAAGTAATTATTCTTTAAAAAATATAAACATTTTAATTTTCAATCAATTCAAATTTTTATAAAATGTTACTATTTAAAGTCTTTAAAAAGTGTCTTAGAAACACTAGTTAGCATTTTCTTATTTGAAATCATGCTTTAATTTGATGTTTAAAAAAACAGCAAGTGTGGAAGTAAATATGTGTTATAGATGGTAGTTTAGGTCAACGGTTTTATTGTTTCCTAGAATTTTAATGCTTTCAATTTTTATAATATTTCACTTTGACTAGTTCTCATTTCTTTCCCCCTTAAAATAATGTAAGTATAACTATCATGGAAGAACACATGGAATTTCCAAGAACAAATGGTCGAGTAACTTAATATCTATAATCAATTATATTTTTATTCTAAAGAACTATATATAATCATCCTATGATCTCTTTGTTCCTTAGCCGTTCCTAAAATATCCAAGTGCCTATATAAATATATCATTAACAAATTTTGCATAGATGCTTCTAATGGTGGTAGTCATGGATCAAGATTGTTCCCTCAAATGCTTATTGGTAATGATAATACTCTTCGTAGGGTTTCTTGCTTGGCTAGAAAACAAAGTAGCAAACTCAAATGAAGCCAATAAACAAAGAGAGGAGGAGGTGGAAGTTAGTGATGAAACAAGCTTATTGTTTGAACAAGATGAAGAAGAGAACAAACTAAGTGAATATTGTGTTTGCTCCTTTTGTGGCAAATTCAGAAACATAATCACAAGATGCTCGGGATGCAAAAATGCTATATATTGGTAAGTTTCCAAATTTCATTCCAATAAACAAAAACAAAAGAAACTTTTAGTTAAACAGTTTAGAACCAAAATAAAGTTTTAGTTTTAGTTTTAGTTTTCTGGACTCACGTTTTTACTTGTCAATAAAGTTATTGTGATTATAAAGCTGAATATTTTTCTCATAAACGATTTTGATTTTAATGTGGTTGTTTTCATCAGCTCAAAAGCCTGCCATATCATGCATTGGAGATTTTGGCACAAAGACGAATGTGTTGAGATAGTGTCTGCAGAAGAACACGAGGAATCATCTTTTCATGCTGGAACCCAATGCTTTCTCTTGGAGCATGGAAACGTAATGTTACAATATATCATAAACTCCTACTATATACATTATTTAATTTTTTTATAAGCAAAAGGAAGAGAAAGAGATATTTTGTTTGAATCATTATTTTAGGATAGTTTGATCCTGTTTGTTATAATAAGTATTTTCTAGATGCAGCTTATTGTGGAATGGAAATTTTTTCGATTATTCCTCAAAAAAGTCAATGAATTGTTTCTTGGCTTTTCAAGGAAAAACCAATAGCAATTTGATGTTACAATCCTCTTAACAAAAATTCCATGTCGGGTTTCAGTCAACTACTCCCTTGATTTTAAATATAAAAAAAAATGTTTAATTTAATGATTTTTCTTAAATATATTCATTAATTTATTTTTGATTGATATTAAATTAATTATTTAAAACTGTAGATTCTAATAATCATTATCATTTTCGTGAGACAAGCTTTTATCATAAAAATATTTTAATTATGAGTGCAAATATTTTTCGAAAACATTAAGAAAATTAATAAGGTTAGCAAATATTCATAAATAGTGTAGTTTTTTTTTTTTTTTACTTTGAGACTAATGAGAAAGTTGATGTGACCCATTCTATTATTTCAAACGCGTTGTGTGTGTGAGAAAGAAAGACAAATGACTTATCATAAATATGTATAAATGACTTAGGTATTTATAAAAGTAAAGATAATAAGGTGACACGTATTTAAATATTAACATTAATGTGCAGGAAAACCCTAAGTACTCATTCAATGATGATGATGATGATGAGCATAAAACATATGAGGGGGATGTTTACTATATTGAAGGAGGAGAAAATAGTGTTGTTGAGTCAATTAAAGAAACAGCAATAGGGCTTCAACATAGTGGCTGTGCAGTTTGTGGCAATCCATGTTCCCAAAAATGCTCAAGATGCAAAGCTATAAAATATTGGTAAGTTGTTTTGTTTCATAATTTCAATTTGCCTGACCTTGTCAAAAGTCACTCCAACTCATTAAACTTGTTAAGTCAATGCCATTGCCACCTTTCATGTTTTTGTGATATTTTCTATAGTTGTATTTTTTTATAGTTGTAGTTTAATCCACTATTCAAAACTGTTTGGTTTTAATTAAACCATTAGTTAATCAATACAAAATCTAGTTAGTTGGACAATGACAAGTGTTGAGGGAACTCTTAAAAATATACACTTACTAGACTTTTAAAAATAAAATCAATGATACTTGATTGACTTTACTATTAATCCTTATCACTTCATTAAGTTTCATTAAAAAGTAGAGTTAAAAATTATGGATATAAAAGTAAAAGCAAAGAAAATAGAAGCACCAGTGTGGAACATTATTTTATGGAACTCTAACTCTTACATATAGGTGGAAAAACATATAGTTGCAAAATTGTGTGTGGAGCATTATTTTATGGAACATAGAGGTCCCAATGCCTAGTGAGAAAACAAAAAAAATTAACAAGAAGTGGTAACAATTGTTTGGAAAGAGACCCTACTTGTGTCATCAAATAAGCTTCATGTGCCAGGATAATACAGTTTTTTTATTACATAGATCCGAAGCCGGAATAAGATAGTGTTGACAGTATCTGTATTTATTTTAAGGGTTAAATATGTTTTTGGTTCATATAAATATATTAATTTTTTGTTCACTACTTTTAATCACTACTGTTAAATATGCTTGTGACACTATTCTTCAACTTTTAATTCCTATAAAATTTTCAACCACTACTTTTATTCCCTAATTTTTAAGTCGATTTTTATATTTTTTTTAATAAAATTGTGCATAAATATGAAGAATATTGTAAAATTCACTCCCAAAAATATAATTTTTTTAAAAATAATATAAATTAAATATGAATTTTTAACTGCCGAAAATATTAAAATTTATATTTAATTCATGTTTTGTTAAAAATTCTTAATTTTTTTGAGATAGATTTTTATAATATTATAAATTTTTCTGCAAAAATTTATTAAAAATATGAATTCTACGTATGAATTTACTTTAAAGGGTGACCAAATGTGAAGATTAAAAATTTTTGGAGGACTAAAAGTTGAAGAAATTTTTTAGAGGAACGAAAGCGGAAAAAATTGACATATTTATAAGGAGCAAAAATGTGCTTAACCTTTATTTTAATGGTCATGTTAATTAATGTTTCTGGGTCATTAGTTAAAGGGTTTTGCTAGAAGCCACCCATGAAGGTCTCTTTTAGCAACCTACACCTCAAGGTGTGATTTCCACTTTTTAGTTATAACTTTGCTAAAAGACACCTTCATAAAAATTAGTTGATGTCTTTTAACAAATGCTCATAGAATAACTTGCTAAAAAACACCTTCATAAAAAGTGTCTTCTAGCAAAAACCCTTAGTTAAAAAAGTAAAAAATAAAAACTTATTCATTGAAAACTACAATTTTTTTACTTTCAAAATGTTGAATATTCATCATTTTCATTAACAGATGTAATAGGTGCACTCTTTAACATTTTCTTTATTTAAAATCACATCCTTAGTTTGTCGATTTGCTGAGTTATCTAGATTTTGACGTGACTTTTTGTTAATAATCTGAAACCATGTCAACTAAATAAAACTCTATTTATCATCACTGGGGTCACCTTCAACAAAAATTGATACGACCAAGTTACTTATTAAGAAGTGGTGTAGTGCCTTAAATTATTTGCATTCACATTAACTATATTCACAAAACACATGTAGGTCAATGTGAAAATACGTTAAAAAAAATGTGCAAGGTGAGGTGACTAACAAGTTTAAGTAATGTATAAAGATGTCAATTTCCACCTGTATAGATCCTTCAATGCTATCTGTTTGTTCAATAATAGAACTACGACTTTCTTCAAAAAGCTGTGTGTATCTTGCATTCTTGTTTTTTATTGTTTTCTTTTCTTTTAAAAGTGGTGAAAATAGATGTAGGGAATTGTGAATTCAATCCTGAGTCATCTTTTACAAGTTTGATATCTGTATATATTATATGATATTCCTGTCAATTAAGTTAAGTTTATTGGGACATAAATCTTTTTTTTTTTATATATATATATATATATATATATATATATATATGTATGTATGTATGTATGTATGTATTTAGTAATTTTAAGGAAACACTTATATAGTTCAAATAAGTGTTAGAATAATCAAATCAAAAGAATAAATTGAATTTGGGTAACTTTGCATAGAAATTAAATGGAATTAAGTTTCTTGTATCTGCCTATGGGTGAAAATAAGCTAGGGTTGAAAATTTAGCAAATCAATTAGAACGTATATTGACTACGGGTGAAAATAAGTTAGGTAAGTCTGACATAACGTCATCAAAAATTGAGAGAATTTAAGTAAAACCGTCTTTTTACAACAACAAAAAAAAGTAAATTCATTTTGTCTCTCTAATATTGACTCGGAAATTCGGCTCGTTAGAATTGTATGAGTTTACTTCATATTAAAAATAATATAGGACATATTTATTAAAAATAATAGAGTTTTGGAGGGTTAGAACTATATTTTTTATATATAAAATTGATATTTTTAAGAAATTGAAAGAATATGGGAGTTTTAGATCATTTAACAATTTAATCACTTTTCATTCATTTTTATTTTTAAAACATTTTATTATTTGCTTAATTTCCAAAAGAAAAACAAGTTCTCCCTCACTCCAAAATAGACTCTAAGGCTTTGTTTGCGAGTTGGGAGAGGAAGGGAGGGGAGGGGCTTGGAAAAAATTGAAGGAGCAAGTTAAAGAAATAGATGATATCGGGAGGGGAGGGGTTTCATTTTTCTTCATAATACAAAACCCTCCTCATTTGGGGGAACTAAAAAATTGCATTGAAGGAAGGTTTTGGGGGGTTTTGGAGGGTTTACATGAATTCTTCAAATCTAATCTAAATAGTTATAATATTCTTAAAATTAAAAATATATTAATCATAAACATTAATTTATCATTTTCTAAAAAATTACTCTTTCAAAAAATGTGAAAGATTTTCCCATTTTCCCCTATATTTCCAACCCTCCAAAGCATTCTCTTCCCTTCCCCTCCAAACTCACAAACAAAGCCTAAGGGTGTGTTTGGATGGAGGGTTTAGAAAGGGAAGGGAGGAGAGGGTTTACTTTTCATTTTTAAATTACGGATACTATGCATTATTTTTTAAAAAGTTAACATATTAACATGATAAACGATTATATAATAATTCAATCACACTTAATTTATTTTAGAAAAACATGTTATATAATCCGTAATCTTAAAAGGAAAAGTAAGCCTTCCCCTCCCTTCCTCTCCTAAACCTTCAATCCAAACACACCTAAGAAAACTTAAGAAATGCATGATTATACATCACCAGGCTTCATGTTTTTTGTGCCTTTTTCTTTTGCAGCTCTCAAACATGCCAACATTTTGATTGGAAATTAGGGCATAAATTCCAATGTTGTGTTAAGAAGACAAGTTCAACTCAAGTAACAACGAGCAATCAAGAATGGCCTGCAGATGAAAATGTAATTATTATTTTCTTAAAATCATAAAAATATCTAAGCTTTATTTTTAGCAAATCCATCTTCAGAAAAATGGACTGTGCTACTTTAACATCAACAATTTACTTTTAAGATATTATATGCTTTATTTTTTAATGACGATATTATATGCTTTATCAGTCTTTAATTGCAATGTTTCTTTAAAATTCATTGTTATAAAATAAATAAATTGTGTCATTTAAATAATTTTGGTTTTTCACTTTTTCTTAACAGGTTATAATGCCTCCAAATCCAGATGAGGTGGTAGATAATGATCTTTCATATGACCCTCTTTGCTTGGAATTTTATTCAGGTCTCTTATATATCATCTAGTATTTTTTTTTTATTATGCTATATCTTTTGTACATATTTATTCCATACATTTATTTCTTCAAATCTAAATCATAATTAATATTTTGTATATTTTGATTTCATTCATTTATTCATCTTTGTTTGGTTGGTGCAGAAGAAAACACCAACAACAAGGCTCTGATTTTAATTTCTCAGGTATGATTGGCATTGGAAATTTGAAAATGTACCTATACAAAAATATACTTGTTCTTTAACTTATGTTATAATGCAGGAAGCTAACAACAAAGTCCAAGAAGTTGAGGAAGAAATGAGAAATCTAAAAGTAGAATTGGAAATGATCAGGTATAAGAAAATTATGATTTGGTCCGCCACGTGTCATCGACTCATGTAATTGTTGTTTTGCACTAATTTACAATTATGTAAAAATATTTGATGTTTTTCAGAAGTGAAAATATAACACTGCAATCAAAGCTTAACTATTGGGAAATTAGAGCAAAGAATTCCTCTAATAGACTTTACAGTTTCAAGAAAGAAAATGAACACCAGGTAATAATTCATTTCAAGAGGTTCCAAAATTAAAGTTAGCTTGTGAATGATTCTAATATTTTGTGTGTTCTCTGCATTTTCAGTTGTTTATTTTGAAGCATGAAAATGAATTGATATCGAATGCTGAGAAACAAGCTCGTCAAATGGTTACGAATTTATCTCAAAGGCTTCACTGTTTGCAGGTCAGCATAGTTTATACAACTTTTATTGCAAGTCATTCAAAATGAGAATACTAACCCTAATGAAAACCATGCAGATTGCAATGGAAACTGGAGTAGCAGAGAGGAAAAAACAAGAAGAGTTTATACATGTGCTGCAGGTATATATTTACATTACCTTGTTAAATTGAAAGATGTAGTGTTTTAAGTTATTTAGCACCGACACCAATGACTGAAGCTATGTTCAGTGTTAGAAACATGTCAGTGTCCGATGTCCCTGACATGACATTGACACGTGATTTTCTTATTGCAAGTATCCACATGTTTGTGTCAGTGTCGTGTCTGGTGTCCTTGTCTATATCATTGTGTCATATGTTTGAAGTCAAAGTAGAGAGCATTCTAAATTTCATTCCTCGGGTTACCACTCATTCATTAGCATTTGTTAATTTACAGAATGAATGTACCAAGACTAAGAGAGAGTTTCACGAACAAAACAAGTATGCTGAAAGGCTTCGACAGAAGCTTGATAATGTAGCTCAATTTCCTATAAGAATGGCTGAAGAGACAAAACAAAAACTATCCATTCCTTCCAATGCAATTTTTGCTGATGAATCCAAGGCTGCTGTTGTTGAGGTATGTGTAACAATTTTGGCTGAGAATTGAGATCAGATGTCTTTGTAACTTGTAAGGAATGATTGAATGAATGGAACATGTTTTACATATTTGCAGGTTTTGATTTTTTTTCTTATGTTAAAATTCTATTCAGGTGTACAAGACAATCAGTTTAAGCAGAAATCCAACCTTGACTAGTCAGGTAACTTCAAAAGACAGAAAAATGATAGAGATATTGAAAATAATATTATAATTATCTGCAAAAAAAAAAAAGATTTAAATATACCAGGGATGATTACCATCTAGCTCAATTCTATGATCTCCAATTTTTACTCAAAAATATTATTTCTATTACAATTGGTATACCAAGGAACTAAAGTTACTTTGATAACTTGCAGTCTTGTACAATTTGCTTAAGCAATGAGAAGGACTTGGCCTTTGGTTGTGGACACATGGTAGGTCCAAAAAAAATGGATTATTTTTTTTTATACTCAATTTAATGATGATTAATTAACAAGTAACACAAATGCAGACTTGCAGAGAGTGTGGATCGAAAATTCGCAAGTGTCATATATGTAGAAAGAAGATCACTGATCGTATTAGGTTGTTCCCTGGCTGATTGACAATGGAGTTGATAGAAACATTCTAAGATAGACATGATCTTCATGCAATTCCGGTGATGAGCTATAATTTATGATCAATGCTGCATATGATTAGTAATATGATCAAATCTTGATAATTAGATATTAAAATAATTAGTCAAGATAAAAATCATGTATACCTATGTATATATGTATGTATGTACATATGAATGTATATTATGCTTGGTACAATACTTATATCAAAATTTGTGTATCACTTATCTTTTTTTAAGATGAAAATAGATAAATAAAAATGGGGACCGGATCCTCTCTTGTGACTGGAGAGTCCAGTGTAATCCTAGCCATTAAATAATAAATACATGTGAGAAATTAAATGTCTAAATGAAGAGAGATAATGTAATTAATGGTTTAGATTCTAAATTGTAGAAAACTACAGAAAGTTTTCACAGTAGGGAATCCTCTTCCATAAAATTGCTACTAGCAATAACAAATTCAGAACGCATGCTTTGTAACACTAGATTCTGCTTAGATCAGTTTTTAGGGAAGCACGTTGCAATAACTAATAAGCATTCTAATTAAGGAAAATCAAAATTGGGGATTCAACAAAGGAAACCTTGAATGGCAAATGATTATACTTTTCACTTGCATGTTTTGTGTTCGATTCCTACATACTCTCTTTTTTTCGATTTATATTAATATTTTAAATAATTATGAAGTGAGAGGCAATTATGGGAGTTGAACCAAGGCTCGCACGCATGGAAAGTCTATACTCTTCTGCTAGACTATTGAAACATGTTATTAGTTGGCGTGGCAAATATATTAGCCATAACCGTAGATCCGCCTCTACTTGTAATGAAAACACATATTTTGAAATGGGGTTTCAAATAATCATGTTGGTTTTGCTTTGGGACGCGATAAACATATAGGAAACGCTATTGCATACAACTTGTTTTGTAAAAAGTTTTACTCAAAATTTTCAACTTTCTCATCTCGCACACTACCCACTAGCTCCAGACCCTAAACAATAGCCCATAATTTTGCCATGACAACAGAGCACAAACTGAGACTAGCAGAAAAATCAAAGACGAATGTCCCATTGTGATCTTGCATCACACCTCCACATGCCGCTTTACCATCTATACTAGACAGGTCGCCACCGTTACTGTTAAGACACATCCAAGCAAAGTTTGGGCATTCTGGTAAAGCAAAATCATACACAAATACAGGGTAGTCACCCCAGACTTCTGCTAATTGTGAAAAGCAAACATAAGAGTCAGCCTTAGCATTCAACGTGGTGATAATTGACTCCATCGATTAAACTTTTGAGTCTAAGTATAAACCAAATAGAGTAATGGCGTTCCTAGCCTTGTATGTTTCATGATAATAAAAATGAAAACATTCATATGTCCAATGTCGGGAACAAATTACCATATGAAGCAGACTTTTTCATAGATAGAAAAAAGTAACATATTAACTGACTAGAGCTTTTATAATTTCAACTAAAAATGGCATGCAAGAGCACAAAATGTAAGAAAACAGAGGCATGACAGGCTACCATGTATCATTAGGAGGAAGAATTTCCTAATAATAAATAGGTAGATGTGATTAGCTCCTCTTACATCAATATCCCTTTCTCTTTCCTATACCAAAATATAATCTATCCCTCGGTCTATGTCAAGAATATCATCCAAAAAGGAAAAACGGCAAATGCTATAACACCTTATGACATTTCCTTAATACTATGTAGAAGGAGCAATGTGAATCGACAGTTTTATTTTCAGGCTAGTGTAAGTTGATTATAAATAAACAAACAGTTCAATGTAAAAAAAGCACTAATGCTATAAAAATAAATTATGTATTCTAAATAGAATACTAGACATATTCTATGAAAACTTGACATGAAGTGTTATAACTAGTAAATGTTTGGATGGAACCATGAGCACTCAATTTCCATCAAACTGCTTCTGCTCCCCTCAAGAACAGGACTTCTTAAATAAATGCATTCAGGGATAAAACGAGAAAAAAAAAAAAAAAACAGCATTGTGTTTATAGTGAACTTAAAAGAACATATATTCACAATAACTGGAGATCAGCAACTTATTCAATTTTTCTGCTCCTTGTCAGTTTGCTCTGGAATTGGTTGAATTCTCACATAAGGTTTTCTTGTTAAAGTCTCTCCTCTTAGAGCAGCAACATAACGGTCATTGGTATTCTCCTTTCGCTGCAGCTCTCCAAGATATTCTGCCAGTCTCTCTTTATTCACTTGTCCCATCATCTGAAACATAATTAAAACAACAAAATTGTAAAGACAGGATTTTAACTACAGGAAATAAATCAACTCAAAGAAGTGAAAATTTGACAGTGACAACTGGTCATTCCATATAAACAGCATAGTAGCAAATCCCGGATAGCGGTGCGTAGCGGCCGATGCCAAAAGTGGGATAGCGGGATAGCGTAAAGTGGTATGACAAATAGCGGTCACCAATATTTGATTATTTTGTAGACAAATTACAAGAATAATACTATAAAGTATAAACAAACTTATATATTTCTCAACAAAAAAAAAGCTCAAATCTCATGAGACATTCATAAATCAAAACACCAAAAAACAAATGACAGAAACAAATAAAAAATAATCATAAAACAAGAGAAACCATAAGATAGAAGATAGAAGAGTGTGTTTCGTTGAGAAGAGAGAAAAAGTTGAAAAATGTTAGGGTTTACGAAATCCTCAACAAGGTCAATTTTGAAATTTCCTACTAAAATCAAATATCGGCTGAAGCGGCCGCTATCCACTCCGCACCACTATGCCGCTATAGCAGCTGAAGCAGCCGCAATTTTATTCCACTGCGGCGATTACCATAGCGGTTCGTCACCGCTACGCTACATGGGGCTGCTATAGCGCCGCTATCGGCCGCTATTGACTACTATGATAAACAGGTTGCTTAACCTCTAAGAAAAACTGATATTCTATTGGAATCCAAAACCAATCTTGCCAGTTATCAAATGCGAATTAAAATAATCGCATATTTGTATTCAATAAGAAATATAGGAAAATAAAAACAGAGTAAAAACACTTAACCAAGTGGAGTCTTTGTCATAGAGATATATTAACTAACTCTTAACTAACAGTAGCAAACAATTACCAATTCAACCTCTTAACAAACAGTAACAGACCTATCACAGGGTTAGTTTGTTTGTTAGGATTAGATAGAAAAGTATATCATACCAATTCTGCATGCTCCTACCCTCCGCCAATCACCTGTTTATTCTCTCCACAACTATCAACTACCAGTTCATTTTCTTAAACATGTGTTTAATTGTTCTGTTATACACATGTTTAATTGGAGTTTGAATACCAACTCACACCAGAGCCACTTTATCCTCAAGGTAAACATCGGGAAACTGAACTGTGGGTGTGGAGTAGATCATATTTGAAATACCGTAAAAATAACGCTTCAAATTTCATTTCTGAATCAGTTTCTTACATAGAAAAAACATTAAAAACATATCATATTTGGCACAGGATGCTTGCATATTAGAACAGAGAGTAGAACTTCCGCCATATATCTGTGTCATTATGTAAACAAGTTATGGCAACTAAACTTTGAATTCTAGTCGAACAGGTGGATTTCTTCTGATCTAGGCACTCCGGTGATCAGAAGAAGCCATCCTAATCTCCGAATCATACAATTTTCAATTACTTGCTATTATGCATTTTTCTAAGCGACAAAGCTGTTATAACTGTGGTTCCACCAGCAGTCACCTGTGATTGGTGCCACTCAAAAACACATACTAATTTTGGTACTGAAAAACTACAAGCATGATCAGTGACTATCAACTACTATGCCTGGGAAATAAGGAACCTCCACATCTTTTCTACATGTCTTTCTTCCATTTTAATGCCACCCTGACCCCGTTACCCACCATCACTTCCTTCTGTATTCAATGATGATTCAAAAACCCATCCTCAAACATAGAAGCTTCTCAAACACCTCTTCCAACTGCTATTTCTTCATGGTTCCTATGTTCATTTCCTATGTTCATCACCTCTTCTTCAAAAAACCCACATCAAACATAGAATCTCTTCATGGTTCCTATGTTCATTTCCTCAATGCCCCTTTCTATTTCTTCTCTTCCAACCTTATATATCATTCATTGCACCATTCAGCACTCTTAGGAACGAGAGCTTTGATACCAAAATGGTATGTACAGGCAGTGTTGTCAATTGCACAAAATAGTTGTTTGTTCAAATTTCGCTATGCTATAATGCTGATAGGGCCTCTATTTGAAAACACTTTAAACTAAATAGCTTATTACAGAACAATAGCAATTTGTTCAAATTCGGATATGCTATTCCATTATAGTGCCACTATAGCTGTTTTTTGCCAACACTATGTACAGGTCCAGACCAACAAAAATATACACACAAAAATGAGACAAACAACTCCTGACAGCACTAAACACTAGAAACACAAATTTAGACCTCTTACAAAAGAAAATAAAAAAATGGAATAATCTCCTCTAAAAAAACTCTAACCCTCTGATATCCCAAAATTCAAACAATTATTTTCTTCTTCCTCCCACTCCTCTATTGTTCATAGTCCTCAAACCCCTTTTAGAGTCCATCTAACATGGACAATCTTTTTTTGTTCATTCCCAAACCTTAAAGGGCATGTTTGGACGGAAGATGTTTTTAAATTAAGAAAGGAAAATGCTAAAGAGTGCCTCTAGGGCATTGGTTAAGATAGAAAATATAGAAATAATGTATTGTGAAATGATAAATTCAACTTATACAAGTTTTCAAATCGTTGTTTCCAATGTAAAATTACTACTTTTAGCATTCTTAAATAGTACCCCAGAGGAACATGTTAGCATGGCCCAGAAAGAAAACAAGAAAATGTTTGTAAAAATGAAAAATACATATATTAATTTAAAATCTCAAATGCATATAAAAAATATAGACTAAACCCTCTTCTCCACCAAACATACCCTAATTTTTTAGTATCCCTAAGCGCAACTACATATATTAATCCCCCGAAATAACATGATTAACCTCTCCCAACAAATGTTTTTCCATACACATCAGCCAAGTATCTAACCACACACTATGTTTTTAGTACCTTAGTTTATGCTAAGAATACAACCCAATCATGGCTTTACATAAACAAATTAAAAATCAAAAGAATACTAGACAAAAAGATGGTATTTACTGAAAATGATAAAGGGATTATTGACTTGCCAGTGTTTCAGGGCGAGCCTTAGAGCGGAGTTGAGATTCGAGCTGATCGCTGCGGGTATTGGTGGCTTGCATCACACAGTAGCCAACAACTCCAGGAACGACGCCGCATACGGTAGCGAATGCAAAGAAGAACGGTTTTGATTCGCGAGTTCTTCGCACGATCCATTTCCACGCCATCACCATCCTCTTTCTTTTCCTCAACACTGCAGGGTTTCTCTGGTTTCTATAGCAACACCTCGATCAGCTTTTTAAAACCCCTGAACCGGGAACAGACCGGTTCTTCAATTGGTTTTATCTAATTTTTATTTTGTTTGCATATTTAACCAAAAATTGAATTGAGATATTCTTACATGAACTCTCACCTAACACATCATCCTTACACTCAACCAATAAAAAAATGACGCATGTTATTAACTTTTAAAAAAAGTGTGATTTTAATTAAGGAAATGGAAACATAAATGGTGGTGGGTGATTCTTGTCGGTTAAAGAAAATGGAAAAAAGAGAGAGAAATATTAAAAATAATGAGGAAAAAATATGATATTAATTCTTTTTATTATTTTAATGAGGTGTTAGATTTTAATTAGTTGGATGTAAGAATGATGTGTTGGGTAAGAGTTCACCTAAGAATTTCTCATTTGGTATTTTAACAATTTTTTGAAAGATAATGTCTCATAAATAATTTTTTACAATTTTTTATTAAATAATTTGAGGGTTTCCCTTTATTCGAATATATTTCTATCTTATTTTCTTTTTCCTCTAAAAGATTCTATTTTTTGAGAAGTTGCTTTCTAATTGTTATTTATTTTGTTTAAATTCTATTTATTTTTTTAAAAAGTAGTAAAAATACTGATTTTTTTCATTTGTTATGATATTATATATATGTGCCATAATTTCATTGATTCACATTAAAATGAGGAAGCATACATTACCCCTCGATAATATAACATGCAAATTTGTGTATGTGAAAGCAAGCTTACAAATCGGTTTCAATTCCCCTAAAAAAAATATCAATTAAATACAAACTACGTGTAAACCTAAAGCATCCTATTGAAAACAG
>Ga0315914_1008013_pt1 | contig 14337 bp, 15 predicted proteins | sample MpolenodulesMG_FD_203920 | JGI IMG/M metagenome (GOLD analysis project Ga0315914, IMG submission 203920) | Medicago polymorpha root nodule microbial communities from Los Angeles, California, United States - elongated nodules | ecosystem: Host-associated > Plants > Roots > Nodule | place: USA...
TGTTTGGCCTATTAGGGGGGTAAATCAAAACAAAAATATTTTACAGGGGGGTAAATCAAAAAAAATATTTTACAGGGAGGAAAACCAAAAATGACTTATATTACAGGGGGTAAAGACCTATTAACCCTAAAGAAAATAACTCATTTCAACACTTTTGGGCTGACTTTCTCTCTTTCCAAAAATGCCTTCAATTTTCAATACAAATAACACATGTAACAAATAGATAAGAATAAATTTAAATATTATAAAAAAAAGTAACAAACACGATATGAATATATATATATATGTCTGATTTTTTCCCTCTATCATTTAAAAATGTATCAAGCTATATTAATATATTTATACTTAATTATTAATTATCTCAATTATACCCTCAAACAACTTTTTCTATAACGAAGATTGTTTTTTTAAAGAACATAATAAAGATTGTTGTAGGTGTCATAAAAAAGGAATTTCGATTATATTTTTTTGTTATATTGTTGGTGTCATTGAAATAGATAATCATGGTTAATTTAGTTCGTTATAACTTGAAAGCAACAAACATTTATATTTTTAGTTTTAATAATTTTTAAACGTTGGCGCAATAAAAAGAGCAGAAACACGCGCACGTAAGTTCCCGTCTTTTCGCTAGTTTTTATAAAATATCTATAAAAAAATCTAAGTTATTGAATGTTAAAATCATTTTTATTTAAATTCCTAATTAACAAACAGATCCTATGAAGTTTGTTATAACTTTTTAAAAAATAACTTTAAAGAGAATTATTTATGTTTGTTATTTTTTCTATACAAACGAACGATATATTTAATTTACATTTTTTAAAAATATTTTTTATGATGTTCATATGTTTTTATCTCGAATGGAGTCTATTTGATGCAATACAACGACGTCCCTTTGAGTTTTTCTTTTTTAATAGGACTACCTCCCTATGATTTTTCTTTTTTGTGATGCAATAATGTTGAAACAAAATGAGTTTAAACAATGCTTGTTAAGTTTTGATGATAAGAATGTATTAAAAATTCAATTGGATATGCTAATATTTGTTCAAGTGTGCATGACCGTAGCCTAAAATTCATATTTCTTAAAACAAGGTATTGGTTCTGGAAGAACAAATTAGAGCAAAGGAATTTTCAATAGAAGGCAACTTGCTAGTCAGAGTTTGAAGAAGTCGGAGTCTGAAGGTCATCTAGAAGTTGATTGATCAGAGTCTTAAGTTCACCCAGAGTCTGAAGTTTGTCAGAAGCTGATGTGAAGACCCTGAAGTCAGTTATTATGGGTATTTGTAGATATAAAGGTGTAGAAGGGATTAGAAGATTGAAGCAACGATGATTCTAAGAATTAGAAGGTTTTGGATGCTTATTTTTAGAGAAATTTGTACAACCACTACTCCAACATTTACTGGGCATAGTACAAGCTACAATTGTGTCTCTACTCGATTGGAACAGACATAGTACAAGCTACAATTGTGTCTCTACTCGATTGGAACAGTTAGTTCTCTATCAAGGAATGATTTTCAAATTATTCCTTCCTAGTTAATATTATTTTTTCCAAGAATTTTTTATTAAACTATTGCTTTCCACCATATTATAACATAATAATTTGTCAAAATTGATGGTATTAAGTGACTAAAAATCAGCTAAATATAATAAAATATTGATCATTTAAATTGAAATACTATGTTAATAAAAAAAATTGGAACTAAAGGATACGACACTTTAGGATATATATATACATATATATAGTTTATTGTTTGAAGGATTTTTTTTTTTGAGTAATATTGTTTGAAGGATATTGATTATATGTGGTTGGATAATGATTTATATTAATTAATGTGAATTTCCATAGCTGACCTTGTAACATTGATAGCAACAAATATATAAGTAAATCATTAAAAGAATTATTATAAATTATCTAACTTCGTACAATGGGTAAACAACAGTGCAGCCACTGAAGAAAAAAAAAATTCATTCCCTCTCCCATGGTACGAGACCTATGTGGCCCTATAGTTTATACAATTTTATATTTTTTTCTTCCAATTTTAACCATGTTAATTTTATTATTATTTTTTTAATAAAACAACTAATCATGTTCATATTTAATAATTGACACATTTTTTTCCTTAAAAAAAACTGTCACACTTTATATAAATATGAGTTTTGCTAGAAGACACCTTTTATGAATGTGTCTTTTAGCAAGTTATTCTATGAGCATTTGTTAAAAGACACCAACTAATTTTTATGAAGGTGCCTTTTAGCAAAGTTATAACTAAAAAGTGGAAATCACACCTTGAGGTGTGAGTTGTTAAAAGACACCTTCATGAATGACTTCTAGCAAAATCCTATAAATATATGGTTTGCTAACTTAGACCAACAAAAAACACGAGGGTTTAAGTTTGCAAGTGTGCATCTTTTCATTTGCATAAAAACATCGTTCATTTTTATTATTTAACACAAATAACTTGAAGGTTACTTTGGTAATTTTCATTATAAAATATTTGTTAAGTTACACCAACACTCATGAATGAATAGAAGCTGCGATGCGATGCGATGGAGGAAATAGGCAGATCAACATCAACATCAACATCAACATCAACAGCAGAGAAGAAGGCGATGTTGCGGCCATCTTTAAAATCCGATTCTGAATTCAACAATTACCAACTCTGGAAACAAAAGGTATTTATTCTAATTCTTCTAATTGTAATTGTAATTAATTAGGTATTAGGGATTTGATTGATTGATTGATTCAGTTGAGGGAGAATTGCTTCAAAAGGGTTCGACAAGACAGAAGTCGTTTGCTTTGGAAATGTAGGCTCTCTTCTTCCGATGAGTTGGATATTGTATTACGTGATATTGTATCCGATGAATTGAATAAGATCAATAATAATAATAATAATAATAATAATAATGATGATAATGATCTTTTATGGAACGATGATGATGATGGTCCCATTAAAGCCCAGGAGGGTGATTGCGAAGACATTCTTCTTGAAATGCAAAACTTATTTTATCAAGACCTCAATTCCCATCCACCACCACCTCATATTGATATTGATATTGATATTGATACTTGGGAAGATGACTACTTGGCTCGTGCTGTTTATGACCATATGCATCTAAATAATCCAGATAATAATAAGGTATCTATCTATCTATCTATCTAATCTCTTTTTTATTCAACAATAATTAATTATACTCTCTCATTTCATTCTCCAAATTAATTCTTCATTCATAGACATGTGGAGAACCCATTTGGTGTCCTCTCTGTAAGCAAGGACAGCTCAAAGACACTCACAATCTCATATACTGCACTCTTTGTAAACTTCAACTTACCAAAGCCAACGAGGTACTTACACTTCTCACTTACTCATTTTTAAACACTATTCATCAAGGACATGTATTCCCACCAACATAAAAGGGAATTCTATTGGGCTATCTTAGCGTAACACAATCTCTATAGCTTCGGTATTTTTCTTATCTGAGCCTCAAGGCTATAATGACTATAGAATTTAGGCTAGTCCTAAATCAACTTCAAAAGCTAGCTTAAGGGGTGAAGATTGCCTAAGCCTTTAAGGACTACTTTGCCCATGTCCTAGTCAATGCGGAATTTCAACGCACTCCCCAACACCAAGGACTTGATATTTGTAGCATTGACAGATGTATAGTCCAGTAACAATGATCACAATACACTCCCTCACACCTAGGACTGGATATTTGGAGTGAGGACAAATGTGGGTTGCTTAATAACAGATCTAGGATAGGCTCTTATACTATTTTGAGAAAAAGATAATGAAAAAACATTTGAGTGAACCCATGTGACAATTTCACACCGGAGAATATAATAGTGTCATACATATAAAGATTCATATAATCAACACAAAGACCCCTCAATAGCTTGGTGAAAACATTTGTTTGTTGGTCATTTTCATTTACAAAGTCTATTGTACTGTCTTATGATAAGATTTTCTCCCTAATGTAATGACAATCTATCTATGTGTTTGTTCCTCGTGGAATTATGAAATTGAGGCAATATGCAAGACAACCTGATTATCACAAATGAACATCCTCTTAAACAGTGGCGGATCTTCCTTGGGACCTGCATGTGCCATGGTATCCCCTAAGGTTTCTATATATATGATATTATCCGTATTGTATCACTAACTTTCGCTTGTCTTAGTGGAGAAACGCTTGGGAAGTGTATCACATGTCGCGGGTTCAGCACCCCCTGATGTCTTATTTTTCATATTTCTACTGTATTTTTGATAAATTTTAAAAAAAAAATCCTTGCTGGGTCTCGAACCTGCACCATTACACTGCATTCAAGCAAAATTTACCACTATTTCAATTAATAACTTCAGCAATTTCTTAGCACAGTTTAATATATATTTCGAAAATGTTTGGCATCCCCAAGAAAAAAACTCAAGATCCGCCACTGTTCTTAAATATCCCCAATCCTCAGTTTTTTAACCAATTGATCGAGCCATATAAGCTTAGAAGTGGCCGAAGCCACGACTCGATAATCTGCTTTTGCACTCGATTACTTATAACAATATGTTTCTTACTCTTTCAAAATATTATATTATCACCAACAACGAGATAATATCCAGAAGTGGATCTCCTATTTTTTGGGAGAACTTGCCCATTTTACATCTGAATATCGCATGATTTGTGTATGACCCTTTATATTCATACAGGAGGCTCGTCCTTGATGCTTCTTTCCTATATTTTAGAATAATATATGATATTTATCTTCGTACAAGAGACCTTTCCTTGATGCTCCTTTAATATATTTCAGAATGTTGATCATAACATCCCAAGCCAATGTCCTTCATTGGGAGAGTTAAGAAACCGACTTAAGAAATATAAAGATGAGTTACATTGAGATGATTTAGTATTCCAACTAATCTCCTTGTACCTCTTTGGGACTATAAAAGAGTCCCACCCTAACTTGGAAGGAGTATGGCATTGGGATCCATAGAACTGGAGTGTCACATACTTTTCCTTTTTAGAAATCACAAAAACTTAGCTCAACTCAAGTGGTAAGGAAAGGATTGCCCTAGCCTTATAAGGGCTGTTTTGACCACTTTATTTGTCGATGTTTGGATGATCTGATGTTGATTGTTATGCATTCTCGGATTAGTTTTGTTTTATATTCGACAAGAATCTTTTAATTATTACAGTACCTTGTACCTTTATATAAATCTCAGAAGTTTAAATGAAAACATACCAGTTATATGAACTACTGTTTGATACCACCATTTTTATTAACTACTAGTCTTGTTCTTCTGATATTTCAGCTTACTTTGGACTTTTTGCGAGACCGGCTTGCCGAAGTCCATATGGAGCATCTTGACAGAGGCTGCAGACTAAAACCCAGATTTTGTATAAAGACAAAATTTAATTTAACTGCATTATACATTGTGTGTGAAGGTTGTGATACATTTGAGGTTGTAATTTAACAATTTTGTTGGTATTTTTAATATAGTTATTGGAGGTTCAACATAATTCAAGATTTTTCTGTATCTTTGTTGTTTGGCTTCATCATTTTGTTTGGTTTCTAATATGCTGCATCGGAAAAGGTTATGTGGTTGCAGAAAATATATGGTGAAACTGTAACCCGAGTATATGCTCAAACAGCAATGTGCTTCACATTTAAGAAAAATAAAAAGAATGCAAATCAAACTTACAATGTCGAAAATCATATACATTTTCCCCCTGCGAGAAGGTCATATGATTTTTTTTACGCAAAGTCATGACTTTTTAAAAATGTAAATAACAAGATTGGCTTGTTATTCATATGATGTAGGAGTATTGTATACTTTGACACTGCCATCTGGCATCATAGAGAACAAACAAATTTGCAAAGAGTTCGAACCTGATAATAATATGATTTCCAACAATGTTTTCATTTAGTAGGAATGATTAGATTAAAATTTACCAACCTAAAACAATGAGTCATTTATCTCTAGTGTGAGTCTAATTGAATGGATACCTAAATGTTGTTCATTTTAAAAGACCAATCCAAAAATAATAAAACTTAAAGGACCAATCCAAACGGAAGGTTAAACTTAAAGATCAAATTTATAATTTTGCTGAAAACTTACAAAGGATGATGACTGCTATCCTGATAGTTTCAACTTCTCGCCTATACCAATTTTGAGTTCAATTTATTAAAAATTGGCTGATGTCATCCCACAGATGTACACAAGGGATTGTGCTAATTGCTTTCCTTGTTCTGTCATGTACTAAGGAAGCAAGTCTTTCATTCCTTGCTCAAGTAAAGTAGGGACAGACCTCTTTCGTTTATCCGGGAACCTCTTATGGTAAACAATATATGATGCATGAATAAAATACAGCAGTGCAGCAGGAAATAGCATGAGGATGCGGGCATTATAAGTTGAACAACGGATTCAAATGCTTACAATTCAAAATTCAATAAAATTACAGCACAACTTAAAACAATACACCGACGACTAGATACAGGAAGTGAAAATGATACATGTTATTAACGAAAACTGCCATAATAATACATTGATTTAATTTAACCTACAAAACTATAAAAATCGATGTTTCAAAAACTCGAGTAGCAATAAGACAAAATTTAACACTCAGATCTCCCTAAAGACCTTCTCAGCAGCAGCAATGGTCTTCTTGATGTCATCAGAAGTATGTGCCAAGCTGGTGAACCCAGCCTCAAACTGTGAAGGTGCCAAATAGACACCTTCGGCTAACATACCCCAGAAAAACTTAGCAAACTTGGCAGTGTCACTCTTTTTTGCATCTGTGAAATTGTACACAGGTCCTTCTGTGAAGAAAAACCCAAACATCCCATTTATATGCCCACCACATATTGCATGCCCTGCCCTCTTACCAGCTTCAACAATGCCTTGAACAAGCTCACCTGTAATTTTGTCCAAGTATTCATAAGTTCCTGGCTCCTTAATACGCTTCAGAGTTTCTATGCCTGCAGTCATGGCCAAAGGGTTCCCACTCAACGTCCCAGCCTGGTACATAGGTCCAGCCGGAGCCACCGTCTCCATAATATCTCTCCTACCTCCATATGCACCTACTGGCAAACCCCCTCCAATGATCTTCCCCAGAGTTGTTATATCAGGAGTTATGCCAAAGTATTCTTGAGCACCTCCGTAGGACAAACGAAATCCAGTCATAACTTCATCAAACACGAGAAGGGCATTGTTCTCCTTGGTGATTTTGCGCAAGGAACTAAGAAAATCAGGTTTAGGAGTAATGAAACCGGAATTTCCAACAACAGGTTCGAGGAAGACTACGGCTATCTCTCCTTTGTTGGCTTCAAAGATTTTCTCAACAGCAGCAAAGTCATTGAAGGGGGCTGTAAGGGTTTCATTGGTGGCAGCTTTAGGAACACCAGGAGAATCAGGAAGTCCTAGGGTGGCAACTCCACTACCTGCCTTAACAAGAAAAGGATCAGCATGGCCATGATAACATCCCTCAAACTTGATGATCTTCTCTTTGCCGGTATAAGCACGGGCAAGGCGGAGTGCACCCATGCATGCTTCTGTGCCGGAATTGACAAATCTGACCATTTCAATGCTGGGAACAGCAGAGATAACCATCTCAGCTAGAGTGTTTTCAAGAAGACAAGGTGCACCAAAGCTGGTTCCTTTCTTCATTGTCTCGGCAAGAGCGGCGAGTACCTGAAATTAAACATAAACGCAATATATGAGAGAATTGAAGAAGAGGTTATGTTAAAATAATAAAATGGTAAACCCTAGAAATAAGAATGGAACCTGATCATCAGCGTGACCAATAATTGCAGGACCCCAAGAACCAACATAGTCAATGTATTGGTTGCCATCAATGTCCCACATGCGAGCACCTTTGACGGAATCAATGATAATGGGTTGTCCACCAACTGATTTGAAAGCACGAACAGGAGAGTTCACACCTCCAGGCATCAATTCCTAATCAAATCGATTATTACATTATTATTAGACTTTGATGTTGATGAATAATAAAAGCGAAGAAGAAGAAGAAGAAGAATAACCTTTGCAGCGGCGAAAGCTTCTTCAGATTTACGGAGAGTGAGTTTTTCGGTGCTGGGCTTCTGGTCGGTGGAAACAGCCATAGTCAAAGAACGAGTTCGACATCTCGCTGAAGAAGATGAGAAGCAATTGAGAAGGGTAAGCCCTGCAATACCCGAAGCAGCCATTTCAGAATGTTAGATAAGATTCTCAATCTCTCTCTCTCTCTCTCTCTGTATTATTAATACAAAAAAGAATAAATATAAACTGTTTTTTAGATTTCAAGATCTCTTTTTAAGCGTTGTGAGAGGGTAGTTAATATTTGACGTAAATATTCATTATTCAATCAATATCACTTTTTTTTTATAAGCCAAAGCAAAATGACAAAAAAAATAAAAAATAGTTGGTGCCCTACTCTAATCTTTTGCCATTTGCTAATATATATTATTAAAAAAGAGAAAAAATACATAAAAACAAGGGGGACATAAAATCTTACCTAGACAATCCATGTGAATCACCCGTAACAGGTAATACATCAAATAGAACAACACACAATGGATTCGACCCTAATAAATTCTAACAAACGAACACTACGTTTGAAAGGAGCAACCGAGTCTATAATTTGGCGAATGAAACGTTCGTCAACACGAAATCGGATCATGTACCATCAACTCCCTGCAATATCAGCAACAAGCATTAACGACTCTTTCGAGTCCGCACAATCCCATTTCAATCTATGAAACCACAAACAATTGATCGGGGAGTGGGTTCGACCGCCAACACGGTAATTAGCGAAACCACACACACCAATTGTTTATTGCGATCATCAACAAAGTAACAACCATTTTTGGCTCAACAACGGTACCATAACCACCTTCTAAGAAAGTGAACCGGAGACAACCCGTCGTACGAGATATGGTTTATGAATCGACTGCCAGCACAGATCAGATTGACGTACCAACCACCCCTGCAACCAAAACAACGAGCATCACATCCCTTTCGAGCATCACAATCCACACCTTACATTTACACAAGTAACAAGGTTGTAGGCAAAGGAAACAGAACCACATACGCGCAAAAAAGGCGTTAAGAAACAACAAGAATCTTGTTGAATCATGAACCGGTCTTACTGTATCGTAGCTTTCGACAACAACACACATGGCAACGACAAGAAGGAATCGAAATAGAAGAAAACCCGAACACGAGATCCATCAAAGTACAGATCTTCAAGAACCCAGTCACGGCGGTGCGAGTCGAACGAATCCAAACCGCAGGCGCTACCGCCGGACCAACACAGGGCGCACCTAGAATCTGGACTTCCGACGAACCACTGTCGAAAGAACAGAGAGGCGATGCGGATGGCTTACCCATCGTCGCACCACCAACCCCCACCATCTACATCTTGGCGACGGCGATTCGGAAAGAGATGGAGGGCAGTGCGTACAAACCGAAAAAAGAGAAGGCACAAACGATGGTGGAGGCTGAATACGGTGGTTGTGGCTGCTGTTTGCAAGAGAGACGGAAGGGGAAGAAAGTGGAGCGGCGGCTAGGTCAAAAACGATCAATTATTTGCATTCATCATCAATATCACTTTAAGTAACAACAAAATTCTTGATACATGCAACGAATCAACATTGTCAATTCCCTAAAAAAAAATCAACATTGTCAATTAATTAATTCATTTAAGGTAAATTCTTTAAGGTTATGTTTGATAACACAAATCTAGTTTATTGAACTGATTTATAAGTTTGTTTTGACAAGATGAGATGTGATTGGTAAAAAAAATAAAATTTATTAACTTATGACATTTTTTGCAATGTTGATTAAAGGAGCGTTTGAGCTTATAACTTATATCTTTTTGTATTTTCTACCAATTTTAACCTGGTTTATTTGATTTGATTATTTTTTTAATAAAAAAACTACCCACATTCATAATTAACTCCCACGTTTTTTTTAACAAATGATTAACTCCCACGTTGTAACCAAAAAAATAATTAACCACCCACATCTTATGGATATCCTTTTATATTTTCTTGTTCATTTTTTTTTACTTTGCTCTCCATTCATATAATTATAATTTTAGGTAAAATTTACGGTAAAATAAATAATGAAAATAGTTTAGTTAAATAAAACTCAAAAAAATTCTTTAGATAATTTTTTAATTGAATTCATAAAGCACGTTTATCATTTTGGAGATGAAAATATTTTATTTAAATAAAAAGAAATAATCAAATACGACATTTTATGTCATTTATATTTATCATTAACTTAAACAAGTAATTTTACCAAACACTTTAATTTTAGTAAGTTAACCTTTCAGCTATCAACCATCGGATATAAGTTAGTTTTCAGCTTATAACTTATTTTTACCAAACACAATCTAAATACCCAAAGTTTGATTGAGTTTCGGTGCCTCCTAGGTAAAATTTGCTTAAAATTTGATTTGATTTTGTAAATAAATTTATGGGTCATCCATGCTAACTTGTGCTTTTCGAGCACATGTTAAGAATTGGATGAAAATCAAATTCATTTTTGCTAATTGGTGTAAGCAACCATCGTGTTCAACTTAGGTGTCAAAAGGTCGTAGTAAAACCTTCCAATTTGGTTCTCTCGTTGATTGCCAAGAAAACTCTACCTCTCGTTGAATTTGATCCTTCAAAACAATAACCTTATTAATACAATTTCGCAAACATCGCTAAATAAATTCATAATATTTGAATCCAATTTGGCCCTCAAGGATTCACATTTCACCATCTTTACATTTCATACCACGCAATTTGCCAACACCTCCATCAAACTTAACATTCCATGTTTCAATGACACATACCCCCTTGGTTGAATCTTCAAAATCAACTGATTTTTTGACTTTCATCAAACGCACAAGGATCAGTGATTGTGTATTGGTCCATTCTACATAGAGGATACTTCCTTGACGTGGTTTCGGTAGAGGCACGTTAATAAAAAACTGCTTTCTTTGACCTCCAACGTGAGTTAACTCACGTAGGTTTTCGGAATGTGACCAAACGTGACTTACTTAAGTCACGTTTAAGTCACGTGGAGGGTATTTTAGAAAGTTCGGTTGGAGTGCGCAATTTTTTATAGGAGAAGAGCAATTTTCTTATGGTAAAGGATGTTGCTGAGTTTGTAAAGACATTTCATGTTGGCTCACTTGTTTCCAAAACAACATTGTCATTTTGCTGAGTTTGTAAAGACTATCCAAGGCTGCTCGCTTTAACATGCTAGCAGGTACTTGAATGGTCTGCAGATTGTAAGAGATGACGAAAATCATGGGGTCACTTAGCAAGAGCTTTTTCATTTGAGCGACACAAATTTGTGCATGAGAAACCCAAACTGGGGTAATCTGTTCACATCGGTTGAGTGAGTAGTATTATAATACCCACACTAATTTGTGCATGAGAAACCCAAACTGGGGCAATATGTTCACAGGGGTTGAGTGGTATTATAATACGGATCTAATTAACGCGTGTCATAAGAAACTAAATTTACATTGAAAACCAGAACATTTAGATTTTTAAAAAATTAAATGTATGATTTTTAAGATATACATTTCGTTAATATGTGCTCAACATTTGCCTTATAATACATTATAGAGCGAATCTTACCTAGACACAAACCCAAATAAAAAATATTTGAGCACACATACATAAATGGGGAGAATTAAAAGAAAAATAAATTAGTCACATCACTTTACTTTTATTTTTCTTATCTATGTGTGTGCCCAATTCATTTTTATTTATGTTTATGACCATGTTAGACTTTCTCTACATCTATAATCTATTAATCTTTCCATGAGTTTCACGCCTTTTTAGGTTGTATATGACCAACCCCACCTTCCCTTACGGTATACAATTCAGTGAATCCCTTCAAATCAGCTCTACATCATCCTATCAAAATAGAACTGTCCTACTATTTACAACACTTAATTTTCATAAGATATTCGAACAAAACATTTAAAATTCAACAAACATAAAAATATGAGAGGAAAACAAGTGTGTTGCGAACTTTTCTAAGATTCTATCACAATCCAAACATAGTTTCTTCTTCCTCTTTCATTACCGATTTCGACTAGGAGTACAGAAAAATCAATTATACAGAGATATATCAAATAATTGCTAAGAAGTTTCTAAATGAAAATCATGGATAATATACATGTTATAAAAAGAATATATCTAACTGAATAACTCTACACTTCAGGAGGTTCCTATTTCATCCCTTCCTCCATTTTCGCATAAAGTCCCTTCTTGTCCCGACCATTTCCATAAACCTTTAAAATCTTTTCTGCATCGCCCATAAACTTTGAATAACCCACAGCTGGGTACAGTACCACCACAAGTATACATTGGGCATAGCACACTCCACATAAACCATAATTACAGAGAATACATTTCTTTCGCATAAGAGCTGAATGAAGAAATTGCATAATGTGGTTGCTGCTTCCAATGACAGGATTTCAATATGCCACCAAAACATAGGGTGACAGATTCTCCAGGCATTATACAAACACCTATCATTCTCAGTTTTTTGAGAAGCCATCTTATGTCAACTCCATAAAAATCCAAATTATTTGGCACGGAAGTCATTCCGAAATATCGTAAGGTTTTGAGTAAACTTATCCCTGTTTTTTGAGTCTATGCTTAGAGTAACGTCTGCCATAAGTTTATCAAAACATAGAGAGAGCCGCTGGTGGTGATCCACTGGCTGCAAAAGTAACCAATCCATGTTACGCGATGTAATGATAGTGGAATAACATGGTATTTAAAGGCTAAAAACTCTGAACCATTATTGACTTCTATTAGAAAGTTACTGTTGCCACTTTGATGTATTGTCTAAGCAAAAAATTTGTAATATTGTAAACAGTTATCATCAAATCCAACGGAGTTTTTCACACGACAAGGTTATGTGTAGAAAGATATCAACACAGAGGGTCTCTGGGTCCATTATGTTAAAAATTCACACAAGAGGATCCATTATCTCAGAGAAATAAAAAATGACAATTAAAAATTCTATAATCTGACTTTGAAGTTAGGATGAGAATGAAAATACCTGTGATGACAAGATTTGAGCTTTCAAATCAGAGAATGTCTGCAAGTAAATGACAGCTCTCAGTTTGTCAATCAAATAGAGTATAACTGGACTTCTGTTAGCAATCAGCTAATACGGATGCATATACTTTTATTGTGTATAGGATTACTAACAGGCCGATTCAATGCCTAAATTAGAGCATTAATTAATTGGACAGTAAACATTAATCTAGTATGTTGAAATTAAACTTCAAGCTGGAGGATATACAGCATAAAAACTGCTTGCATAGATTTTGAGAATAGAAAAAAGGATTTGAAGGACCATTACCTTCTCATTTATGAGTATCAAGCTCAACATTGGTCTGCTTAGACTCCATTGGTTGCCACAGTCTTCAAACAATAAGATCTCAAACAGAGTCTTCAAAATCTAGGCATGAAGAAGACACCCAAGTTAGATAATATCAACAGCCCCCCCGCCCCCAAGAGGAAAACTGATGCAGATGAGCAGAATGAATTAGACGCTGTTCTATGTTTTGAAGGTTTGCACTGCATTAGTGTGTAAGTTGGAGCAAAATGAAGACATATTAAGATTATCTACAACAGGAATTTTCCAGATTACAGAAATAGTTTTACAATAAATATTAGAGGAAAATTAAGAATGAATGAATGTTTAACTGACTAGTGAGCGGTAAAATTTTAAATATATTTACTTCTGGGAACAGAGTGGGACACTCTGCAATATGACGAGCAAGATTGACAGATGCAGGTAAATTTGGAGCCTCTCCCATAGTGATGTTGTTAAAATAGAAAGCAGCCAAATTATCAACAGCGGATGCACACTGTAATCAGAAATTAAAAGAGTCGGAAAACAGCATAGTTACAAGAAACCAAAGACAATAACACTTATGGCAAAAGAATCCTCTGAAAAAAAAATACAATGAAAAGATGTGATTTAGACAGGAAGATGCAAAAGATATGTAACCATAACCTGTGATGATATACTTGTATCCAAGCCTTTTAGACCAGATTCGAGGGAGCCAACTATATGCATAAAGGTGTTCGTGTCCAAGCTCAATATGAAAGTGATGTGGCTGTTGAACAAAACTTCCAAGAATGCAAAATAAGCCCTTGTTAGCTGCATAAAAGTGAAAACCAAGTGAGCATTCACCTTAATATTTGCCAAGTTGGCACAGAAATTGTCGGACACAAAATTCAGACCTAGATAATCTAAGACCCAGATAAAACTGTTAGATGAAGTCCTGTGAATAATTTTATAGCTGACAGACTCCTATGCACGG
>Ga0315914_1008017_pt1 | contig 14328 bp, 13 predicted proteins | sample MpolenodulesMG_FD_203920 | JGI IMG/M metagenome (GOLD analysis project Ga0315914, IMG submission 203920) | Medicago polymorpha root nodule microbial communities from Los Angeles, California, United States - elongated nodules | ecosystem: Host-associated > Plants > Roots > Nodule | place: USA...
CATGCTTAAATAATGTAATATATGACTCTTGTATCTGAATCCCGACTTATGTCGCTTTCTGTATTGTATGATTAATGTATCCAGTATCAGTTTTAACGAACGTATTAAGTATTCTAGACACTTTTAATACGGGCGTTACATATTTTATATGATGATGTATATTGATCTCAGGCATGTATACTTTGGAGATGAATGATATCCGCTGCGACTGTTGAGAATTTATATATGCATGCATGTTGTTTGAATTTTGTTGATGACGTAGCGTCTATTTCTTGAATATATTCTTTATTTGTGTGTTTTATCGCTTTAATAGAAATAGGGCGTTACACCAATTGTCTTAATCACATCTTTTTCAATAGCATCCACAATGGCTTCCACCAAGTTGCAACTTGCAACTTTAATGTACATTGCATTGACGTCTTTTAAAGGATCAACATCCACCTGCATCTGAGGCTTTGTTTTGTCTCCAAACTTTAGCATGCCTTCATTCAGAACTCTATGCACTAAGTCTCTGAAAAATATACAATGTGAAGTCTTATGACCCAAAAAATTATGATATTTACAAAACCCTTTCTTTTAACGTTGCTCTAGTGATGGGATTTTTAAACCGTTAGGTACCGCCACTTGACCATCAGCAACAAAGAGATCAAAAATCTCATCGCATTTGGTTACATCGAACGTGTATGTTTTGGGAGTGTATTTATCATTTTGTGTTTTGACAAGATTTCTCCCATTAGATGGCCTCAACACTTTGCATGTATAAGGAGGCCCAAGTTTCAATTCAGCAAAGTTAACCTCACCGTCTTTGAAATCTTCATAAGCTATGTCGAATTCTTGGTCGCAATCATTTGTGTCAACATAAGCAACATTTTCTCTTCTAAACTTGTGAGTTCTTGCTTTTTCAGCCTCAATTCTTTCGACTTGTCGAACTCTATCGGCCAATTGGGCCATACCTCTCAAGTGTCAAGTGTCTAATTTTTTTCTAATGGAATAACCTAGGCCACCAGCAGCCATTTCGACTAACTCACGATCAGACACTTGAGTAAAACATCTTGCCTTTAACAATATGAACCTATTCAAGTAATCATCAATAGATTCAGTTGTTCGTCTCCTGACACTCGCCAATTCCTTTAGACTTATTTTAGATTGGCCCATGTATAATTGTTCATGAAATATCCTCTCTAATTGAGTCCAATGTTGAATGGAATGCGGTGCAAGTGTGGTGAACAACGTAAAGGAATTCTTTGTTAGAGAATTTGGAAAGAATTTTAATCTCAAATTCTCATTATTTGCAATATCTCCAGCCTTCGTCAAATAACGTGCTATATGTTCGAAAGTAGATTCATCGGTGTCACCAGCAAACGTTGTGAACTTAGGAATTTTATATCCCATAGGAAGTTTAGTTTGTAGAACATATTCTGATAAAGGAGATACAAAGTTTGACCTATGTAAACCCACGTTTAAGCCATTCTGAGCCATGATATTTTCAACCAAATTGACTATGTTATTATGTGCTCCGATATTTTGTTGTTGGACATTTCTAACAATTTCGTTTGCATCATTATTTCTAACCTACAAAATTGCCTCTGGCTGCGGTTGTACCATTGGTTCAACTGGTTGAGGTGGAGGCACAGGTTCTTGTCTTTAAACTATAGGTTCGACAATTTGCACAGGTTGAGTATTTTGGATTTGACGGATATTTTGGATCTGAGGGATCCGTTGATAGACAGTTTGTGGAGGGGCGAAGAAATCTGCTATTCTCCCCATTTGAGTGGTTAATGATTGGTAAACCTGATTCATATTTTGAATCAAAGGATTAAACAACGTACCAAATTGTTGTGTGGACAAATTAACCATCTCATGATTGCTCTCATCCATTTGTTGCCTAAACAACATCATAGATTCTGTAGTTAATGTTGGTGGAGCATTTCCGCCAAAAACGGTAGAACTTGAAGGAATATGTGTATTAAACGGTGTAAATGGATTTGCATGTTATGTAAATGCAGGGTTGTTATACAAATTTGTCATCATTGAAGTTGGCATACTGTATGGTTGGTCCTTAGAAAATTATGCATATTTTTGACCCTATCATCAAATCTAGCCCTAACTTGAAGGTTAAGAGAAGTAGGGACACTTGGTGACACGGGTACACCAGCAGTAAATGGTGGCACAAAGGTCCCCATTTCTAGTTGTGACATGTGAGCGGTTATAGTCGGAGCGGTTGTGGGAGCGGTTACTCCCATTTTCGTCGAAACCGGCATGGCCATCTTTGCCCCCACGGCCTGTTGATACACTAGCACCCACTGAAGGGGCGAATGCCCGTGTAATTTGTGCTTATGATGAGGATTGCAATGATTATGATGACATGGAAGCACCAGTATTGACGGATTTAGTCATTATCTTCAAAGTTTTACCACTTAAATGCATGCACAAAAATGCGAATTTTTCCTAAGAAAAAGTTTATTGAAAATAGTTGCTAATCTTCAGAATAACTGTTTTCACAAGAAAGGTTTTTAGAAAACAAGTGTTTAGATAAAGGTTTTAAAAAGTTTTGGAAGATTATGACAATCTCTTCCAAATGGTTTTTGTTTGAAAAATGCACAATGGAAATTTCTTCCAAAGGTTTTTGAATTTTTTTTGAAAAAGATACAATGGAAATTTCTTCCAATGGTTTTTGATTTTTTTTTTAAAAATGATGCACAAACAGGGTCCCATTGGACGTGCCAATTGTTTACCGGTGTTTTTGGTAAACAATACAGGCTGGTTTTGATTATTATGAGCAGGACCAAACCAGAGATCCTAGGACATGTTGTGCATTTGTTTTTCAAGCGTTCATCAAGTTCATAGGTTTCTTTACGAACAAGACAAAACCGTGTAGCATCTTTCGACGGAAAAAGGGTTTTTAAAAGCAAAGTAAATGCATTAAGTTTAAAATTGCAAAAACTTAAAGGAAAGATAAAGTACAATGCATTAAAAATAAAGGTGGTTCAACAAATCCTTTACATACATTCTTTATGACTCTTTTCTGTCGTGCCGGTACTTCAAGTGTTTTAAAATTCTGTATCGGTGATTGGCTACCTATTTTCCCTATGGAAAACTATTATTTATACATAGAAAAATAACTGAAAATAAACTAATCTCATGATCAACACTTCTTCCATGTAGACAACCGCTTGTCTCCCACGTTCTTCATTGAGGAAACCGCTTCTCTTTGACATTCAAATCTTCCCGCTTCAACGAAAGTTGCTTGATTTCAACGGTTTTGCATCCTTGACTCATTTCTTGTCGAACCTTAAGGCTCTGTTTGGATTGATGGGTTGTAGTGGAATGGAATGGAATAGGATGGCATATAATAAAATTCCATTGTTTGGACTGATGGGATGTAAATGGAATGGAATGGAACACAATGGAACCAATTACATTCTATACAATTCAATCCTTCAATTTCTCATTCCCCCAATTTAGGGGGTATCCAATTGAATGAAACTTGTGTCTTGAAATTTTACTATTCTACCCTCATTTTATTGGCCTCTTCCTCTGCTCAATCAAAATTTTCCACACGTTCTTTTCTCTATTTCTTCCTACTGCTCATCTCACTTTCTTCTTCTCTGTATTGAGTCTCTTCTTTTTCTCCTGTCTTCTCGTTTCTAAAGGATTTTTCTGCACAAGGTACCTCATTTCTACATGATTTACATTGATTTTATTTTTACCCTATCATCAAACAATTATATGTTTTGTTTAGATTATGTGTATCAATTTTATTATGAAAAGCATATCTATGAGCCATTTATTTTGTCACTGAATGCTTATATGCCATGTTTAGTTATGTGTATCATAACATCAGTCCTTTCTGAGCCATTTATTTTGCGAACCAGTGTCAAATTTTTCATTTATTTTAGGTGATTGCTAGCAATTTATATACTATGTTTGGGTATCCTATGATTTTGTCATTTTTGGTAGTGTTGAATTTCTCTATATAGATTAGCTGATGAATGAGTAATATAAAGGGTGTGTTCTTTTTATTTGTTTATGCTAGTTTCTTATATATGGCATATGCATGTGATTTGTTTTTTTTCCTGGAACTGAGATTATGTCTATATGCTAGCTGTATAAAGTAACCATCAGTACCTGACCAACAAAAAAAAAAAAAGTAACCATCACTAAAACAATGAAGACTGAGATTATGTCTATACATTAGTTTTTATCATTTTTTTTCTGCTATTGAGTTTTTGTCTATATATGATTTTTTTAATTTTATTTTTACCTTGTTATTTGTGGTACTCAGTTTTTGTCAGCGTGAGTTTTTTTTTTTTTTTTGCTTTGTTATAGATGACTAATGAAGACATGAGAACAAAACATTTGAAATTGCTTTTGGGTTCTTTATTTCTTTCTGGGTTCTAACATTACTCATGCAAGTAGATGTTATTTATCAACTATTGCATTTTGACAGGATAATGTTTCTTTGGTCTATGATGTTGTCTTTATTTATCAACTGAAATTGGAGACCATTCCATAGATCTTGTTATATATTGACCTACAAGATACGAATATATTAACATGTTAAGGTTATTTATATATTAACCTACAAGTATATTTAACCCACCATGCAAATTAATGTGGGAGGTAGAGGGAAATATAAACTATCGTGTTCAAGTGGGATCGGATCACTCATACACCAGTATTAGCATATATGAATATATAATCATAATATGGAACTTATTTTATCAGGCTAAAAACGGAGAAAAAAAAATTGTAGCTTATTTTATTCCATTCATTATCCAAACAATGGAGTGAGAATCTTGTTCTATTACATTGTAAAATATCCAAACAATGGAATAGAATCTATATTCCATTTCGTTCCGTTCCATTCTGTTCAATTAAATTCCACTTCGTTCTGCTATCTTCCATCAATCCAAACAGAGCTTAAGGATTTTAGACCCTTTCACGCTAAGTTCAACATCTCATTGAAACTCCTTAAGTTGAAGAAAAGACTTCGATTCCTACAAGGATAAAAGTTAACTAATGTTTTTTGAAGGGTAAAAGTCAACTAATGTTGACCACATTAAATGAGGCTGGTGAAATTCTCAGCTAACACATGACAACTTGAAGATTTTATTTAGCTATTGATGAGATGTTATGACATTATTCCGCTATGATATTTTGAAGAAATTATTTATGCATGTTGGACGTATAGAAGAAGTAGCATCTAAATCCTTTGTATGATTTGTATTATTTACGTTATTTATCGCTTTATGGGTTTAGGACTCATTCCCCACAATGGAGTGCTCGGAGCAACAGAGACCAATTCAAACAAACTTTAACGTCTTTTTCTCACGTTCCCGTGAACCTCTCCCCGGAGGTTACACTTCACACGGTTTCGTAACCGCCGGGCACACATGTGCCTTACAATGGCTGCTCTGCAAACACCCACCTCATCTCTAAATCCCCGTTTCTGACCTCTACTGACTTGAGCGTCGGTGTGTCTGCAGGTACCTCTACTAAAATAAATTCCAGGCTTCATAATCAATTTCCCCTTGAGATACCCAAAGATCATGCCAACCCATAAAACTCAAGTTTTACCTTTCAAAAGTGCTTCTAGTTCCCCTCAATGTGGAACCAAACAGGCACTTAAGAGTTATTCTCTCATGACAAGAAGCAGTTTCCATATTTTAAATTCAAGTACACTTTAAAAATTATAAGCTAAAAAAAATTCATTTATGAAATTACTTTTTTTAGGGATTATTTATGAAATTACTTGATAAATATAAAAGAAATATTCAACATCAATTACTATAAAATTTTAAAATAACTAAAGAAAAACAATTGTAAAACAATAATATTAAGATAAAATAACTTATTGGGTGAGAAAAACACAACTTTAACATAAAAGAATTGAAAGTAATTTTGAGATTTCTTTATTGGTAACAACATGTACTTTGGTGACGAGTACACTGCACGGTTACCTCATTCAAAATGAAGAGTCTATGTTTTTAGAAGTTTGTCCCGAGATCAAACAAACTTAGAAAAGACAATATCAAATATAATCACCAATCTCAGTTACATATAGCTTACAATAAAAATTAGGATTGCCTCATTAAAAAATGTTATGAGGTTTGGATTGTTACCATGGAACCTTCAAAGGCTATATAGGTTCAAATGAACCCACACAACTTATCTTTCCAACATAATGAAAGATTTATGGCAGAGTCCAACGCATGTGGATTGTCCATCAAACACACCGGTAATACCACACTTCTTTTCTTTTAAGAAATACAAGTTTTTGGTCAAGCAGAGAAAAATATATCAAAACCTATCAAGAGTCCAATGTCCGATTTAAAACTGATATCTGACCCGAATCCCCATTTAACAAGAAAACTTCTAGAGGAACATAAGGAGAAGACATTGATGCACCAAACCTATAGGAGGGTTGCAACATTTTGCTGCCTTTTGCACAAGATATTGTTCTAAGACGTGGTCCAGTTCTCATTTGCCATATCTGAAAGGACATTATCAATCAATGAAACAAGTTAAGAAAAACTCCAACTAGAAGCCAAGACCCTAGAAGGCTTATTCTATTGTTCACAGTAAGTCGGTCATGAATGTTAAAATGTGTCAATGTCACACCAACCGTAAAAAGAACATATAATGAAGAATGCTAAGGTCACACCCCGATAATAATGAGCCAACTCATCCACTTTTTCTATTCCTTAACTTGGTACCAATTTAATTATTTATTTATTAATATTATTTGGAACTTAACATAAATAAATGTTCCTCTTCCTGCGCACTTCAAGTTCAACCTCCCACCCGGCTCTTCAAGTTCAAGGATTTAGTACAAATAAATTTACCGTCGGAAACATGTTTTAGGAGACCATGACAACCATTATTTTTACTTCACATTTCAAAATCAAATTAAACCAGATCCAAATCACAAATTCACAGTTCAATCTCCACAATATTTCTTCTTCAATTCAGACATCAAAGTTAGAACCGTTTTCAATTACTTTCACTCCCTGTTACTTTGTATTTGAACACCATTAAAGGATTTCCATCTAGGTGCCCCTGTTTGCATATGGGTATTTGGTAAAATTTCATGGGGTTGTAAATAGGTTCTTTAATATCAAAGATGGGGATAGATATGTACAAAAAAGGGCCATAAGGGCTTGGGACAGAGACCGATTGGAAGAACTGCCATGGAGCTTCCTGACATTGCACTGTGTTGGAGTTTTTATTTTCCGTTAACATTGCAGATAAATTCTAAAATAAATTGTAGTTTTCGACCTGTACAACCATTACTAGGTAAGGGAATAAAAGGTGGCTAATTATTATTGGAGTGTGTAAGAGGAGTGCGTTAGAGGGTGTGACCCTAGCAATACTCTTCATATCATTCTATAGTTACATATTTTTAATTTCAAAATTGCAGTGAAGGCTTTGGATGACTTTTGAGGTAGAAAAATATAAAGTTGAATAAAAGCCATACCTCGATAATTCCTTTTCTAGGTGCATGAATAGCCAAACACAAGCAGTAGTCACTCTTCATTGGTTCATAAGAAGTGGAGCTTGATGATGCTAAATCTTTATTCACCAACATCTCCATGAATAAACAGCTGGCATCCCTATATCCCTGCAAAATACTAAATTTTATATTAAGTGAAAAAATTCCTTTTTTATTTGGATATGTTTTGGAGGAGGGAAGGTCACAGACTTGGGACCAAAAGTTTTAAAAAAATAAACCTTCCACAAGCGAACCACCACAAGTGCTTGAGTATCAAGGAGTAATATGCGACCTAGTGAATCCGTTATAGCAGCCAAGGTACCACTTGGTGATAAGGTTAGCTTTTCACCTTTCCTAGGATGATCCTTTATACATGTCAGAGGTGAAGCTGCATTGAAACATGAATTCAAAAGTCAGATAATTGGATTTAAGTTTAGAAATGATGCAGCAAAAATGGAGCACATAGCTCTTAATTTTATCAGTTGATAGTCTTCTTGAAGCAGAAATGCAAAAGTCCATTAGTCCTGCTATAACTTTTCATCCCATAGATTAATGGACGGTTTTTAGCAAAGTATTCATGGTTTCCTCTGTTTCAGACTTCCTCATCAAATGACTTTTGCAAAGTCTGAATTTGCGGTAGGTTTTTTCTTCTAATAATAGTTAAGTTATATCAAGATAGCACCACCTTTCAAGTAGTATAAAATAATCATACTTAGCATGACACTATATGATTTTTGTTGTCTTAACTTTGGCCTGAGCATCTCTAACTCGATTATATGCACAATTATCTGCAGGTGTCTGTGCTTATTATAATAGAAAAGGCAACACTGTGACAAGTGTTACTCATACCTCGAGCAAATGGCTGAGGCTTCTGCTCCGATTTCTTTGGGGATTTCACTGGAGAAGTATGTTCACTCCGCCAAATCAACTTAGAAAATGACGCTATAGTGGAAAAAGTTGCAGGTACAACTTTAGACAAGATAGCTCCCACTAAAGACCTGCCTTTGTCCTCAGAAAGTCTTCCAAAGGATCAAACAAAACTCAATCAGTATAAACACAATGACAATAAAAAACTTTTGAGCATATTTGAATGAGAAAATATAATAATGGTCCAAGTACCTGTAAGCTGAAATCACAGCATCGTCTCCAACAGCCACTGCGCAATAATAACGTTGACTCGACTGCCCAATAATAAAAGCAGCTGAACTCAAATACCGGAAATAATATCAGAAATCTTCCATAATCTACTGTTCAAACCCCCACAATCATATCTTCCTCAAATGACTTATTGTTTTCTATTTTTTACAATCCATGAAACAAATGTTATTAATATAACATGATTATTTAAAATAATTAATATTTTACCTGTTGTTCCATGAGCGGTGGAGGCATTATGCCAGTAATGGCTGCATCAGCACAAGTACCATACTTACCGATATTCCACAACTGGTAAGGTAATTTTTGTTGAGAATTATCAAAATCCTCAGAATCTTGGCCCTTTTGCTTTTGATTCCAAAGTTGAGCATGAGCTTCTTCAAACCATTTCTGCAGCATATTCTGCATTCACATTCACATTAAGACATTGCAAAGAAATACTACTATTAGAATCCTCGTACCCCAATTCAGTTCAGACATTGGGTGGACAGTGAAAACTAACTACCTGAACAACAGAGCCATCAAAACGGGCAATGACACCTGGCATTATAAGACAAAACTCTTCTGAGGATGAACTATTATCTTGAATCAAATCTTTCTTTGTTCCACGAACTCTTAACTTCAAAACTCGTCCAGGATAAATCATCTAACGTGTGTTGTAATCAATCAATCAATCATTGATATTGATACATGAGTATAAAGAAATTTATAAAATCAAGTCTGATAGATATATTTACCTGCCTATGAATCAATTCAGCACGCAAGGAGTAAATGAGCAAGTAGCCAGAGGAGGTACCAGCGACGATGACGCGAATTTCGTCAAAGACCAACCATTCGACGGCGGAGATGAATTCGGATTCGATAGGGGACAAATCGGGTCGGATCCTGATTGGAGATTGGGAGGAATCGGATGACCATGAGAGGAGGAGGATGGTGGATCGGTTGGCGAGGAGGATAGAGTGATTATCGATGGCGGAGAGAAGGTTCGGGTTGTCTACCACCCAACCGGGTTTTCCGGCTCCGACTTCACCCAATTCTTTGCAGGCTATGCATCCTAACTCCTTCTTATACGATCGCCTCTTCATTCCTATGCTTGCTTCCGAATCGCACCACCCTTTAGCGTTCTCCTAGCCTAAAACAATAGGCAAGTTAGTTAATTACAATACTTTCCCTTGCACAGCAAATTACAAATAAAACAAACAATAGCCAAAATGATTGATCTCGCTTTTTGCCTTCATATATTAGCAATTGTGCAATTTTTGTCCCCATTTTCCTTTTGAAGAAGAAAAAAAAAAATGCAGTATCACTTTTTTTTGGATAGGAAAGAAATTCATTGTTTTTCATAAGCTACATTATGTGAGAGTTTGCATAAGATGAGGCTACCTTAGTTTATGAAGTAAATAAAATAGTCACAAGGAATGGGGGTTTGAATTGTGACCATTTAAAAATTAACATGCAACTTAAAAATTAACTCTCAAATGGTTTACTTGGAAAAGTTAAGTTAGTGAAACTGCTTCAGAACGTTATGACGTTCTAACTCAGATTTTGTGCAGAAGCTACTTTAATCAAATAAATGTGTTGTGTGTGTATAGTGTTTTTACTGTAATTAAAATAGTAAAGGGAAAATAAAGACCACACAAAGAGTTATAGTGGTTCACCCAATGTGGGTTAGTCCAGTCCTCACAATCTTGTGAGAGTTTTCACTATGATGTTTGAGATAACCTCTCAAATCCTGCACCTTACAATCTTTGTTCACCTGAATAGTTACACAACCTGTATTCTCTAAGCCTCAGCAGGCTTACACTTTTCTTGCTAAGTTACCCACTTAGACTTTTACACCTTTTGCTCAAACTAACAATTTAGTACCCCTAAAGTTACATGAGACTTTACAATTTGTTTGTGAGTTTGAATGATTGAAATCAGACAAGGGAAGAAAGAAGAGAGAAGTTTATCTTTTATGAAAGATAAGAGAGAATTGATTTACACTTTTAAGACTTCTTGGAATCTTTGTGATGATCAATTTTGCTAAAGCTTCAAAACAATCTTTGTTGTTTTTCTTGTATGCTTTGTAGAGATGCAAGTTATGTTGAGGCCTTGATCTCTATTTATAGAGTGTTTGGGCTCATATAGCCGTTGTAGGGTGACCAATGATCTTTTGCCACGTGTCCTGGGCCCCACTATCTTTTACTTGAAAATCTGGGTGAACATTCTGACCATCAGAATGTTGTTGTGTTTTTCAGGATGAACATCAGAATGGTGTTGTGTTCTTCATCAGAATGTTGATGTTCATCATGTTCTTCATTTGGGTTCATCAATGATGAATGTATGATGAGTTTCTGGGTTTGTTCAATGTGTGCCATATGATTTTCTGGGCTTTATCCATAAAAAGTTACTTCTCCATATGCATCAAAAAGTTGCTGGATAAAGTAGGATAAAGTTAACCCATTCTGCATTGAACTTTGTGCAGAAGAGAGAATAGTGGATCTGCAGCTTCAGGCCCATGCTTCTAGGAGATTTGCTTGATTCTGATCAGAGGACATGTTTATCTCTGAACAAGATCTCCTTTTGCTTTGCTTGTTAACTTTTCACCAACTACACTATTCATAGTTAGAAGCATGTGCAGAGATGAACATTCTGACCTTCAGAATGTTTCTTTTGTTCTTACTTTAGGATGATTTGTAAGACTTACTTTTGATGTAATCAATCCTAATAGTAGAGACACAACTGAAGTGCAGTAATTGTAATCTCTAGGACAATATCCTCTTTGGAATATTCCTAGTACTTCAAGTGTTCATAGTCTTGAAGACCTTTTTGACATAATTCTTTGTCCATGCCTTTATTGCTGATTGATCCATGCAGATGAACTTTATTTGACATTTATTTATGTCACGTATGTCTTGCATCTTTTGATGATGTTCTTGAGTTTTCTGGGTTTGTTTATGAACAACCTTCTGAAGTCAACTGGAACATTCTGATCAACTCACTGATCAACTTTCTAAACTTCAGATTTAGTTCATGATTTTAATGTCCTTTGATTTCTTGTAACTTGGTGAGATTTAAACGTTGTTCCTGTCTTAGTAAAAACACTTACGAGCACAAGTTAAATACCAAAAAATTAATCAAAGTCCATTAAGTCCTTAATCATTTTAAGTTTATTATCTTTAAAATTAATTAGGGATTTTGCCTCAACAGTTAATTCATGAGTGACTCCATTAGTTTGCCTCCTATTGAACTCAACAGGAGAGTTCTGAAAATTACAAGCAAACAACTGCCTACAAGAATAATGCAACCTAGTTCACTACTATCCTCTAGGTTTGAATTAAATGTAGACTATCAAGTTTTACTTTATATGTTTTTGATGATGTTCTCTAGTATAGTTTATCGTTTTATAGTTCGCATTATAATTAGCATGTTAAAGCACCTAGAATCTATGTGTCTTGAGTTAGGATTCAATTGTGTCCTTGTGGAAATGTGTCCTCATATGTCATCTTGTGCCTTCTGAATCGATTCATAATTCACTGAATTGACTCATCAAAGTTTCTGACTTCTGTTGAATCGATTCTCATCTTCCTGAATCGGTTCACACTTGAATCGACTCGTTTAAGTTTGAATCGTCTCACCAAAACTCTCTGACTTAAACTGAATCGATTCAATAGAAGGTTGAATCGTATCAATCTTCATCCTGGGTTCACTTGAATCGATTCACACATATACTTAATCGTTTCATCCTTCATGCATTTTTGGGTTGTCTTTTGCTGTCTGAATCGGTTCATTCATTTAGTGAATCGATTCACTATGTTGTTTTGGTGCGAAAATTCATTCTTGTCACCCTTTTCTATAAATAGTATCCTCCTCATAACTCCCAATTCATCGAATCATTTGCAACTATTCTCTCTGCGTCTCAAAAACTCATTGTTCATAAATTCTTAAACACTTTTTCTTAGAATCACTTTGTACATTGAGTCACATTGATTTGCTAGGGTGCTAGTAGGGATTGTAACTTGGTTCTCTCAAGAAGATTGATTGGGCTTAATCAAGGCTTCAAAGGAAGTGAATAATATCATTCTACCTCCAAAGGACTTGGGGGTCTTTCTAACCGTTCTTGAAGTTGAAGGGGGTTCGTTTACCGGACATAGCATCGAAGGCTTGAGTGAAGAGTTCGAAGGGGTGCACGAGTAATCAAGGATCTGAAGATTCAAGGAGCACAAAATTCAAGGGGTACTTGAAGTTTGGGGGAGTGTTCTACATAGGAGTTGAAGAATTAGGTTTAATTTCAAGGAACTCTTGTAAACACATTGTAATCAACATTTGTTACTTAGTGGATGACCTTGGTGAAGGAGTACTTCGACAAGAAGAGTAGACGTAGCTCTATCGAGGACGAGAAAGAGCGAACTACTATAAAAATATCGGTGTTATCTCTCTTCCCTATCCTCTTTACTTTTTACTATTCATGTGATTAATTGAATAATTGATAAGATAATTGCTAGTGTTGATCTAAGGTGCTTTTCATTGAAAATTAATCTAATTCATTGAATTAGGTTTTATATAATTTTCTTAGATCAATTGATTGCAAAATCTATTCAATTCTTCAATCACACATGTATTGTGTTTTAATTTGATAGAATAGTATTTTTGTTCACTTAGGTTTGGTTTGAAATTGTTATAAGTTTTGTACATTGTTCAAGGTTGATTAAAGTTTGACTGTATAATAAGATTTGTATCGTGAATCTCTCAATTCTAAGATTAAATATTATTGCACATATGTTTGTCTTTTTGATTAATTGTTTGTGACTGTATGCTCTTAAACCTACTGGAACATCTCATAGATGGGATTGGACTTGATTTTGTGATTTTGAACTTACCTTTTGAAAATTGTCCAAGAACGTCGATTTTTCCAAAACTTGTTTTTCTCAAGGAAATGGAGTAGGGTTAAGGTTGTATACTGATTATATGATTTCTAAAAATGGTTGTGATTGGTTTCATTGAGTTTTAACTTATTTTGCTTTGAAAATGGAATTCTTTAAGAAAAATGATAAAGAGAGACGAACTTTGTAATTCTCATGATTTTGTCGTATTTAGCCGGTGAAACGTACATGCATATTCAACTGCAGTTGTATGTGATCTAAGTGTATGCTTAGTTGAGGCATTAGAATTTGTTTACTTGGTCTTGGTTAATTGTCTCAATTGTTTTAAAAGTTGTAAAATGATAGACGAACTTGTCGAAAATGATCTTTAAGGCCGATTGCCTTACAAATCTTTTGTAAATAGCTTTATATGATTACATAAAGATGTTTGAATGATTTCTAGGTGTTAAAAATGGTATTTATCATAAGGTGTTGTATTTTCTCCTTTACTTGGAAATGGGAGAAGGTGTATGGAGTTGTTGAGCTATATTATATAGTTGATGTTGATTAATGTATATATATCAATTGATGTTGATGATTGTCATACCCAATTTTTGACCCAAATTGTCACTAACACGTGTTGTTTCACCCTACATTCATACGCAATTTGACCTGATCGATCTCTGACGTTTCGGTGAAAATTCCGGCAGAGAGGTATTTTAAAATACCTCATATTTGATTCCGAGTCGGGCCCTCTTCTCTCTTTATTTTTTTATTTTTATTTCCATCTTTTTTATCCCTTTTTTTAATCATTTAATTTTAATCTTTAATTCA
>Ga0315914_1008018_pt1 | contig 14328 bp, 9 predicted proteins | sample MpolenodulesMG_FD_203920 | JGI IMG/M metagenome (GOLD analysis project Ga0315914, IMG submission 203920) | Medicago polymorpha root nodule microbial communities from Los Angeles, California, United States - elongated nodules | ecosystem: Host-associated > Plants > Roots > Nodule | place: USA...
ATCACTTCTTCCGGATAAAAAATGGAGACATCTCTGCGATATGGAGGAGATTCAAAAGCCTTAAAAATCCATGCCAAGGAGAAAATTCGAATCGACACCAATACCTTCTTCCAGGTAATCACATTTTTCCAATCTTTTCTATGTATAATTCATTCAATATACTCAACAATTTGTGTTTGTTATCCCAACAAAGGTTCGTGGAGAGCTTGACACAAAAAATGGACAACCTAATTCTTTGCGTGCCCTCGTTCGACATTTCTATCCAGATGTATGTACTGTACTATTAGTATTGTCTTCGTTTTCATTTTCATTTACATTCATTAATTGATTTACTGTTGTTGTAGTTATCAGCAACCCTTGGTGTAGGAGTGCAATATGATAAACTTAACAATGTTGGAGACAAGCGATATGCTAGAAATGACAAGTTACGCTATACTGTACTTGCTAAGAAAACATTTCGTGTTACCGAAGATGGTCTTGTCAACTTCAAAATTAAGGGTGCTTGTGATGTTGACCAAGATTTTAAAGAGGTACTATACAATCTACTCATTTTTTGAAATTCTATGTTGAAATTAATGCAATGCTGAATTTTTTTTATTTTTCTGTAGAGGAAATCCAGAGGAGGGGCTGAGTTTTCATGGAACATATTCAATTTTCAAAAGGACCAAGATGTTAGACTCAGAATTGGCTATGAAGCTTTTCAACAGGTTTCACTTGTTTTCTCTCTCAATTGCAATTTCCAATTATTATTACTGTTCTGTTCTGCATATGTACTTACTTATGAATGAATGCCCCATAATTGAGAAACTTTTTTTTTTTACTTAAGCTTCCTCTTGCAGCGGGACATGACTTATTTTTATACAGCTATAGTCATAGATTATATAGGTGTTGTGAAATAGTAGGGGGAATTTGTTACGCTATTTAGTACGAAGTGTTGTTAAGTAGTGGCTATAGTGGCACTATTTTTTGCGATTCACTGTTCACATGATTGGATTATATTGATATCAAGGGAATCTCCTATCCTGCAATGCCATTTCAGTTTTAAGAACTTAATTCTTAAACAACTTTCACTCTAACACTACATAACTTTAAGACCTTCAAATGGATCTGACAACTTCTACATATTTATATTTCTGTAAAATGGGGTTCACATGCTACCTGAGGATTTATTTTTATTGGTTTAGAATCGGTTCTTATATAAGAATGGTTCTTACACGAGGTACTTTCATTATTCTCTTCTAATAGCACTTGTAAGAACCAATCCTAAACCTTGCGAAAATATGACGGTGTCAGGACTCACAATAGCTTAGGTTATTAGCACCCGTCCTTGTTAATAGTACACAGATAAATTGAAGGGATCAAATATATAGGAAAAGATAACCACCAGTAAATGAGAATAATATTATCTTTTGACCTCTTGTTGTCTAACAAAGCCTGGCAGATCACTAAATGCTGCAAGGGTTACCATGATGTTCTGTTGATAACTATGACTTCCAGTCATTTATAATGTAGGGAAATCCTCACTTGCCCCTATTTTCTTTTTATTACATTCTCCATCTCCATGCAGTTTTGTTAGTCTACACGAAACAAAGTTAGTTAGCTAGCTCTATGATGAACTGTCATAGGGTACAAGTAACTATCAACTATGGATTTTGTCCAAAGTTGAAAATATGTTAAATTCATTCTCTGATAAATAGAAATGTTAGACCAAATGTGTGCTAATGTTATACTCATGTCCAATATCTATATTTGAAGACATGAGTATTGAATTTAATGGAGGCAAGTAACTGGAAATTGTTCGTGGTGACCTAGATTGAATTGTGAGTATTGACAGATTGATCGGTGCAATTAAGTAGAAAATTAAATTATGCCAAGCCTAACATTTAACTTCCGTTAAATTGTTTTTGGTCTAGAAGTGGTAGTTAAACTAAGATAGTGAGTTTTTTATTTTTCATTTGTTGGCAGTATTTTGGAATTGAGAAGCAGAATCTGTGAAGTTACAGCCAATCATTTTATCGAATATTTTGATGGCTTAGTTCAATGTTCCTTTTCGTAATTTTGCCGAGTTATTCTTTTCATGTTGTCTTTCCTTAGTAATGCATTCTATCTTTTGTTTAGACCAAAATTTCACTGTCTTAAAACTACTCTTGTTCCAGGTTCCTTATGTGCAGATTAGGGAGAATAATTGGACATTTAATGCAGACTACAAAGGTAGATGGAATGTGAGATATGACTTATGAGAATAGCAGAGCACTTTTTCTGTAGACATGTTCTGCTTGTCATTTTTTGGTACACATGTTCTGTTTCTCACCCCCAACCCTAAGCCTCATCTAAGAAGAGGGACCATGAATACATTTTAAATTTGGTCATTAAATTGAAGTGCAATACGGTTGAAAATAAATTTGTATGATTTAATATTTATTCTATAATTTGTATTAGAATTCTTAACAGCAAATTGGTCCGAAATCAGATTAATTTGTGTACGAATTAAACTATGTAAACTAGATTTTACATCCCCAGCGTAATTCAAGTGGTTGAGTTGAGACAGTGAAATGGCAATACGCCAACTGTGTATTATAGCGGGATTTGTGGGTATCACAAGAGTCTCGTGTGTGCTTATAATCAAATTCATGTATGCATCATTGGTGTGAGTCCGCATTTAAAGAAATGAAAATGGGCTGACTATTGTTTATGTTTTATCTAGAGAATCTGTATATCTAATATTAGTTGTAACAAGAAATGTGAGTATGTATGATCTATAACAAAAATTAAAAGGCAATGATGTCCATGTTTTGAACTAGCTGTTATTATTATTGTTTGCTAATATATCTATTTTCTAATGAAGCATAGCATCAGTGAAAAGTTAAGCTAGTTTATATGTAGTTGCGATGGTTAGCAGGTAGGTGAGTTAGTTATGAAAATGTGACAACTTTGAGGACAATGTATGAAAATAAATGTAAGTGTTAATTTGATTAAAAGATAGATATAACATTATTAAAAGATACGGTGTTAGACAACTTTTAGTTGTGAAATAACTTTTCTCTATTAAAAATATGTTTTATTTTTCCTCATTTTCAAACTTTTGATTAAGTAAAATTATAAGTTCATGAGTTAATATAATTATATTTTCTATCCAAAATATGTTCATTCTTTATTTGGCAAAAACCTCATTTCATCTCTCAGAAACAATATCCAGCCCTATACAAACAATTTTCTAATAAAGATGGAAATTCTACACTCCAAATTAAAGCGTATTTTGCCGAGCATTTATCTTGTTCAATCTGGCACTACATGTGAGAAATAAATTCTATGAAATGGAGGCTCAAGTTATGGCATTTGATTATTCTTTAATAGTAACATTGATCAGAAGAAATGCTCCTCCATTGCATACCTCATGCCTAATTTCACATACATTGCTTTCCTTCCTAACTCATACACGTGATTCATTCATGGTAATAATGCTGTACCCAGGTTGCTGCTATCAGACCAAAGCCTTTTCCATCCATCTCTGAACAACACCACCAGAACCCCATACTCTATTATTACCTCATCACAAAGGAGTTGAGCCAAAGGAAGTTTGAAAGAGATAAACACAGATATAAGATTAAGATTGATGGAATCCATTTTTAAAAAGTATTGCTACTTATAACTAGTGCTTTAACAACAATGTTTAAGGATTTTAAATAAATAAATTATTTGCTAAAAGTGTAAGATGTTTTAATTTTCAATGCATTGAATGATAATTTTTCAACTAGTCACAAGTACAAATATAGATCACTTAGACACACATAAAAGATAAACATCATTTTATTATTTTAATAAAAAGAAAAATTGATTATTTTCTTTCTATATTTTTGTGATTGTAGGAGTGTATCTAAATAAATTAGATTTGAGTTTGTAACCACACAAGACTTGCTTGGTATTAAATGCACAATTCGAAAAACTTACTCCCTTTCGTCTCAATTATAAGAAAAAAATCAATTTTAAATTTAAGAAAGTTAGATCATTTTTGTAATTTTTGAGAGATCTAAATTTGAATCCAAAATAAAACAGATTTTTTTAATGTACTTAAATTATCTCTCATCCAAATTTAGTTGTAAATTACCATATCCCTTTGTAGATTACCAAAATATTGTAATAATGTTAATTGAATGTGTATAAAAAATTACTAATAAAGTTGGGTGCCGCCGAGAAGAGAGAAAAAAGAAACAAGATTTGTATGAATGCAAAAAGAAAGATTTGTTTGAATTGAAAGATAACAATCCAAATAAAGGAGACAAGAAGTGTTTTTCAAAAAATAAAAATAAAAATAAAAATAAAATAGTAAAATACACAGTGCAGTTGTGATTGCTACTTATATAGTAGTCAGTGGTACTCCAACGCAAGCTAAAAACGTTAAGCACTTTTCTTTTCTTTTCATTTCATTCACTTCACATGACTCGTCCCTTCAGATTTCTCGGCGAGCTCAACTCGTCTTCCTCCGATTCACCTGACTCCTCCACCGTCGTTGATTCCGATTTTGTCGTCATCCTCGCTGCTCTTCTCTGTGCTCTCATCTGCGTTCTAGGTCTTGTTGCCGTCACCCGCTGCGGTTGTCTCCGCCGCTTACGTCTCTCCTCCACCACCAACGCTTCTCCAGCTGAACCTCCAGCTGCTGCCAACAAAGGCATCAAGAAGAAGGTTCTCCGTTCTCTCCCGAAGCTCACAGCAACAGAAGAATCCGCCGTGAAATTCTCCGATTGTGCTATCTGTTTAAGCGAATTCACCGCCGGAGATGAAATCCGAGTGTTGCCTCAGTGCGGCCATGGCTTCCATGTGTCTTGTATTGATTTATGGCTCAGATCTCATTCGTCATGTCCTTCCTGCCGTCAGATTCTGGTAGTTTCTAGATGCGATAAGTGCGGCGGGATTCCTCCTCCCGCCACAACTACGACGGCCGGATCCAGCTCTACGCCGGCACCGGTGCCGGATTGTGAAGCTAGATTAAAGGTAAGGGAGGATGATGAAAACAGATTCTTGCCATAGATTTCGTATTATATAAATAGTTTAAAATTAGAAACTCCTTTTCATTTCTTTGTATGGTTCAAATCTGTATATATTTATTAATTAATTAATTAATTAATGTATGAATGTTCCAAAAGGATTATCAATTTATCACAAGATTGTGTGTAATAATTTTTTCAAATTTGAACATAAATTAGTTAGCGTTGTAATTAGAAGCTATATTGTTCCATTCTAACTCAAGCTCGGGATTGAATTCGGAATATTACAATAAAATAGGATAAATATTAAAGCTTTCTTTTATGATTGGATTTTGGTCTGTCTTCATCGAACGTGACTGACTGACTGATGCCGTTGTATTTTTTCCAGCAAGCACTTGAGGGTCGTTGTTGAGAAAAGGGAAATTTAACTATATTGCTTGATATTCTAAAGTTTGTAAACTTGTAATTGTATTCAAAAAAAGAGGGAATAAAAGATGAGTGGATCGGTAACATGAATATTTAATTGAGTCGTGTACAGTGTAAAAAGGTTATATAAAATATGGGAATTGGAGTCAAGCAAAGCTATTTTGATTTGGTTTACCAAAATTTGGTGTAAAAAGGATTTGATTATGGTCAAGATACTTCATGTTTTTCGTCTATTTGATTTCTAAAATCAAAATAAAGACCATTTAAAGGTTGTGAAAACAACATGATCAAGATCTTTTGATTAGGCCCTAAAAAAAAATCTTTAGATTAGGGATGTAAAAATTTTTTTTGTACCTATAAATAAAATTCGTCATAGTATGGAGGTTGTTTCAAAATAGAATGGTAACTAAAGACAGCTTAGGTAAGCAAGGATTGCTTAACTCTAGTCTAGCTAATTGTGTGGCTGACTGCGGAAGTGAATAATCAATCGGTGAATCATCTAATCTAATATTTCGAATGTCTAGAGTTCGCGTATGATACTCTGGTATGGTTTTAGTTAAATCGGTAATACACATGGCTCATTTTTATCAGTTTGTTGCTCTACGTGGGAAGGGGAGGCTATGTAAGCATAGAGTTAGTGTGGTTTTATTTATGTGTATTTGGAAATCTTGGAATGAGAAATGGATTATTTGTCCGTGGAGGCTTTATTGGAGAAGGTAAAATTGGTGTTTCGGAACTAAATCAATCAGTCCCTTTTTTAATTCAAAAATGATATTTGTACAACCATTACATATAAATTTTGAACAATTTTCTTTGTTATATTCAAGTTGTATTCTTATTCTCTCTCTCTGTTATTTTTGACCAACAAAGAAAAATTATCACAAAACAAAATAGATGTACAAATATTATTACTCTTTTTAATTTGTCGCGTTGGTCGTCCAATTTGCGGCCTTGTCTCGGTTTGACGTACAATGTTTAGGATCTGCAGACTGTAGTAGGTATTATCTGGGCTTTTGGCAGCAGGTATGTATCTTGTTTGGCTTTGAAATTTTCTGGTTTTTGCTTCAATGGATCATCCGTTTATGGTTATATCACATAGGTTTTCGGAAGCAACACTGAAAGTATAATAAGTGTGGTTTTTCTCTTTTATTTGAGTTTGAATCGAAACTCCAACTTCAATTATCCGCTAACTCAAACAAGGTAAGTTCCCAACAACTCATGTGTTAACGGTTGAATGGAATGGTTAACTGTTAGATTATTTTGTTTTCTTTTCCACGACTTGAACCCTGGACTCAAATTTCTTAACTTAACCCAAACCAACTAAATTATCCAACCCAAAGATAAAAATCGGTCCCTTCTCTGATTATTGGAGTATTAAACAAGTGATGATTGGGCGGTTTCAAGTCGGGTCTGTTTTTTGGTCCTGTCATTTTTGTTTCATATCTGGCGTTGCAAGTCTCTGTTCACACAACTTCTGTTGGATCCACCAGTGGAACTCCTTCCCGCCAATCTGCGTTCGAGATGTGTCAGTTCCATCTGAGGTTTGTTGCTGCGGTCGGTGTGGCCATGGCAGCAGTAGATTCACCTCGCCGGAAGGTTTTGGGTGCGGTTTGAAGGCAGAGGTGCCGCTGGTCACGATAGTAGTTGTGTCGAGCCGTTGGGTCCACGTTTTTATTCCCGGTTTCCGTTTCCAGATCTGCTTTAGAGGTGGTGGTGGTGAGTTTTTGGCCACGGTTTCTGTCAGAGGCAGTGGTGGGGGTATAGTAGTTGGGGTGGCATCGGTGTTGTTTTTTTCCTTGGTGGGGTGGTGGTGGTTCGCGATGTTGTGGTGGTGGTGGTGTCTTTTCCTTGTCACCGGCGGTCGCCATTATATGATAAGGGTTGTGTTTTCCACTTCAAACCGGCGTCGCTGCCCGTGTTTTGTTGTTGGTTTTCGTCATCCTTTAGAAATGTGTTTGTGTGGCCGTCTGTTTTCTTGGTGAGGCGGTTTGGCGGGATAGTTTTTTGGTGCTGGTGATGGGGATGATGGGTGGTTGTGGTGGCGGCGGTGATGATGGGCGGTTGTGGTGGTGTGGCTTGGTTGGGTTGTCACGAATCTGGTTGTCGAAACACTTTGCGAACGAGAGCTTTTGCAAGGGGTGGTTTGGAGGTGGGTGTTTTTGTGGCGGTTGTTGTGGGTGATTCCTCAGGGAGGCCGCCTTTGTGATTCGGGTTCGTTTCTGTTGTCGCTTACTCTTGTTTGTGCTTTTGGGTGGTTTAGGTGTTCACGGAGTATGGAGGGTGCGTGTCTCGTTGTGTTGAGCCTTTTTCTTTTGATTTGTTTGTTGTTTGAACTTCGCATGCCATGTCTTTCGTCTTACATATTGTGTGCTGGTTTTCGGTGGACTCGTTCATTTGGCTTCGAGATCGGGAGTCGGGGTCTAGCTGCAATCTTTGTTTGACTTTATTTGGTTTTTCTCTAGTGTACCGGGGGCGAGGGGTGCCCTGCTAATTAGGTTCTATAGTCTGGTGGCCAATCACTTTTGATTCTAGATCGGAAGTCAGATCTTTGACTTAAGTTGGTTTTTGGGCTTTGTGTTGTGCTCTTTCGGTGGATCTGAGGTCGCATGGTTTGTGATAGCTGCATGATCATTCGGTTAGGTGCTCTTCGAAATGTGGCTCAGCTTGGGTGTTGGGGTCTGGGAGTTTTATTTTGAGGGTGTTCTTTGTGGGTGAGTAGTGACGATGGGCGGTGGTGGATACTGTGTTTACAATGCTTGTTTTTTTGGAGTCTGTTTTAGGTGGTGATGTGTTTTGGTGGATTTATTTTCAGGGGTGTTTTTAAGTGGTTATAGTGTACCGTCTATATGCGGCATCATTTGTATCCTGTTTCGTCCATACCTTGCGTCTTGCGGAGATGACGTTTAATAATATTTGCTGATTCAAAAAAATAAATAAGTGATGACTGGCAATGAAGAATATTGGTCATAGTTAAGTAGTTAACGAGGTAGTAGCTTGTTATTCGTTGAATGATTGGGATACTTTGTAGTGAGAGAATCGAGAATCTTCGGAATGTGCGAGGTGGTGGAAGTGTCCTATTAGAAGAATTAGAATAAGATCATAGTGATAGTATTACGGTGAAAATTGGGTGGAGGAGGGTGGACCGTTGCTGCTGGAAAAGGTGGGATAACCTGGACCTATCAAAGTATCACTGTGCTTATGTCACTGGTATCGTGCCGTCTAAAGTAAAGCATACAAATTGATATTGATTTGACGACAGTGATAAAATATACTATTAATGGATTATTATTTAATATTTTAAAACCAACAAAATAAACACGTACTAATTAACTAAAATTATTAGTGCTACAGTCTGTTTGAGTAAAGTTTTCAAGAACTATCGTAGAAAAATATATTTTAAAATGTAATTTTTTGTTTAGATCAATAATGTAATTTTTTTTTACAATATTTCAATGATTATAAGTTTGTAAATAATTAAGTACTTGCATAAGATTGGTGTGGTGTGCTATTGATTTGTTGTATACTATTATCGGAAAAAATGTACTTAGATAAACAAATTAATTTGGGTCATAATAGTACGACCTAAAACATGTTTATACGGATTACAATGGATGAGATTGAGGACAAAATAAATTTAATTTTGATTTGTTTTTATCAATTGTTGATTTGATTTATGTATTTAATCTGATTTTGGTTTACAGTTTAGTTTTATTTTTCCTCCAAAAAAAAAAGTTTAGTTTTATTTTATGGAAAAAAAATTCAAATCCAACCTAGTATAAAAATAAATATAAAAAATTTACAAACTGATTTTGTACTGATGAATGAACTAGATATAAAAACCTAATAAATTTCATTTAAAGAAACTTAAAGTGAATTAATTCTGTCAGGATAAAATTTTATTTTTAAACGTGTAAATGGATTTTACTCTAAAGTTAGAAGTCGAAAAGAAAAGAAAACAATGTCGCAGTTGTGTCCCTATTTCATTCATTCATGCTTTAACATCGTGTCCCTAATTTGAAAATGTGTCTATTTATATTTTTATATCGTACACAACATTATAGCTCTTTGAATTGTATGCATAAACTTTTCATACATTTTGCGTGGTTCTTTTTTATTGTATATCGTATCACATCTTTGAATTGTATGCATAAACTTTTCATACATTTTGGTGATGAAAAAATGTTTATATATTTTATTCTTCATTTCATTCATTGCTAATGCATACTATTGATGAAACTTAAATAAACAATAATTTTTTCGTGGCATGTATGAGCCATAGAACCTTCAACCTTCTTGATTTGTGGATGGGATTCTCAAATCTCATCATGGTCATGTGCATGGTGGATTTGAATAGGGACACGCCACTTTGACATATATGAGTCAAACAAAGATCTTAATTTGAAGGTTAATAGGACAATGTACTGAATATAGAAGACAATATGAACGGCTAATGATAGAAGCAAAAGTCAATCACAAAAACCGAATATTCTCAGATGAAGTGGTTGTAGTATTTGAGTGCTACTACTACCTTCACCACCAAATCAAATGACCAAACACACTAACTATGATTGTCGGTTTGACTTTTTAATGCAATCAAAATAAAATTTGGACACGCAATAATACAAGTAGTGCCTTTGTTTGTTTATGATCTCTATTTCTATTTACAGGTTTGGCTAATTTGTTTATGATATAAATTTTCCAAAGCTACTTACAAGGCAGGAGGACACTTGTAAGAAATGTTTAGTTCCACATCTTAATTACATACGAAAACAAGCATGCTTGTCACATGTGATTGCATTACAATAACCTAGTTTTCACACTCATAGTAGTTTCATTCAGGCCAGATAATTATATAGATACTCTAAAATTAAATGAGATGCATATACACTATCATCTAATTATTTAGTAACATGTCATTCTTATATCATTCTAAAATGAATTAATTTTATCTATAAGTTCTGACTCAACTGATAAAAATATCGAAATTGTTAAATTAAAGTTCATAATCGACAAGCATCGACTACATTATTTAAATGTGTGAGCTTTTGGTAACTTTGTTATTTCGTCTATCAACAAAATATTAGTTTTAGCGACATGGTGGCAATGTTCAACTAATTGGTGGTACTAAAGAATTCTCCATTAAAATGTGGTATACCATATATAGCAAGCGGTGGGTGTATATTAATACTCGAAGGAATCAAATTAAAGTTGTTCATATCAAAATCTAGTGATAGTGACGAGAAGTTGATAACACACTTAAGCTCAATAATTAGATAATTAGGGCGAATATAGTGATGTTACTAGTCTTCTAAACGAGATCATTGAATTAATAAGTTGCTTAACTTTGGCGCGCGTAAAGTGATTCCGTCTGAAGATTTATTTCTTGTCTTTACCTAACAGGAGAATGGACACGATTTCGAATTCTATTAATGATAACCACTCAGTCACATTTTGTTACTTTTTTTGTGTTTAGTTTATCATCATGATTTTATTTTAATTATATTCACCCATGTGTTCCTTAATTCCTTTTATCTTAGTGTATATAAAATATATAAAAGTATACGACCTCCAGTAGAAAACTATACACTTGTAAAAGAAAAAGGAGAACAATTCAACCCACTTCCACAATGAGCATCGTGTACCATATTCATATGGTAATGTGCTTCATGTCACAATGAAGGCTGTCTCTTTTGGGAGGCAAAAGGGTATCTCTGTCTCTAAAAAAAAGGGAGATTTTAACGGAGTATTCCACTTATATAAAGAGATTAATGTCTAGGTAAAATAAATAGGGTCATGCTACCATGTGTGTTTTAAGGTATATACTCCTCCCGTCTCATAATATTAGTCGTTTAAGGTTTATGCACAATTATTAAGAAAATGATTAATTGTGTTGATTTCAATGGTAAATTAGTTGCATTTACTAAAACACTCTTATTAATTGTAGTTAGTGGAGTGTTAAGTTGGATGAAATTTAATAAAAAAAATTGGTTCAGCTCGGCATCATATATCCAGGTGGTTGGGCATATCGACGGTATCTCCCTTGTGTGTGGGGGATCGTTTTAATCAATTCATTTTTGTTGGTGGAGTTGCTAAGGCTCGCCGATCAATTCTTCAGGTTATTTGGTTTGCATTTGCGTGGAAAATTTGGAAAGAAAGAAATAACGGACTATTCAAAGCTAAAGAGTGCACAATTGTTCAGGTGGTGGATAAAATTAAGTCGCTTACTTTCACGTGGTTGGAGGCGAAGTTTCCTTCTCTTCCCTTTAACTACCATGGTCGGTGGCTTAGTCCTTACACCATTTTGGGCATAGGTTAATAGTTGTCTGTTTTCTTTTGTGTTTTTTTTTTGTTTCTGTTGTAAATATTGTTTGACTTTGGTGTTCTTCTCTAACATACCTTGTGTTAGGGATGAACTTTTGCAGTGGTAATATATCTCATTTTAACCTCTTCAAAAAAAAAATAAAGGTATAATAATGAAAAAAAAATAATAAATGCTACATTGGTATTGTAAAGTGACAATTATTTTGAGAAAAAGAAAAAATGCTAAAGAAACAATAATTGTGAGACGAAGGGAGTATTAAGGTTTCTATCAAAACCAAGTATTTGTTGAAAAACATTAAATTTCAATCTTGTAAAAAATAAATTGGCACAATTTCCAACGCATAATTTCTATTTTTAGTACCTTAACATGTACCCATAAGGCACACGTTATAAAATTTAGATTATAAGAAAAATTCTTTTATGGCAGTTATATATAAAAACAAAAAATTAATTAACATTTTTGGTACAGTATTTGTTATATATTATTATTTTTAATTTATTTGTTTTATTTTTATGCATATTCCATTGATTTGTAATTTATATATACAATCTAATATATTAAAATTATTTTAAATATTTTTTGAGATGAATTTTAAATATTTTTCTAGAGTTTAATTTTATAAATATTTTATTATGTTTGATGGATCATCAAGATCAAAAAATTGTTATCGATATAAATGATTTCACTGAGACTTATTTAGAAGTCTAAGGGATTAATTTTATAAATATTTTATTATGTTTGATGGATCATCAAGATCAAAAAATTGTTATCGATGTAAATGATTTCACTGAGACTTATTTGGAAGTCTAAGGGATATTGAATTTGATATATCTTTCCAATAACTCTACGAAATTTCTTGGAATCATTTGCAAGCACACTTTCAAAAACCAATGAGTTCCAATATGGATTGAACTAGTAATGAAAACCAAGGTCCATAAAGCGTCCACATTTTAAGTCTAGCACAAATAAAATGACTACAAACCTTAAGTCAGTCAAACAACATCAACAAAATCATAAATCAGAACAACAAGAACATGTTGTAGTTGGAATCAATCGAATCTAGAATAAACCTTAACAAACTCGAGCAAGTTACATGGTTTCAAAAACGGGTCTTGTTGTCGGAATGCAACAATGTCAAATATCTTGAGCAAAAATTTTGCCACCTATTGAGGACTTATCATGCTTGAGAGAATTAATTTATATAGTTAAGTGCAGAGGATATCCGATTCACACAAAAAAAGATTCAAAATCAAATAATATGACCCATTTTAATTTCACGCTCTTCCTCTCCCATCGTCTTCCTCTTCTCTTTTTATCTTCTCCATTTCATGGTTTTTTGAAGCAACATTATCCCCTTTTCCTAGACAATATAGTGTCGGTTCAAGCATGCTTATAGTACAATTGCAAGTTGTTGGGCTCCGCCCTGTTGACTCTCTCTCTCTCTCTCTCACACACACGCGTGCATGTGTTTAAGGGCAGTAAGTGTGCGCACGTGTGCGCATGTATACTTCGAGCAGGGCACTTAAAATCTCAAAGAAGTACATGACTAAAGACATTGACTAACATTCTAATAATTATCAAGGAAGATACATTATCTATGCTAAAGTCGACATCTATGACATGTATGTAACCATTTATGAGAGCAAAATTAGTGTTCTCTTGTATGGTAATGGCCCTGCAATTACCATTGTCGCTAGACATGTGAACTCTCGTGAAGGACTCAAAATGCCGCAAACAACCACATTTTAAAACTTGACCATCAACTAATTAAGTAGAGAAGAGAAAGTTATAATATTAATTATATTAGTTGAGAAGAGAGAGTTAGAGAAATAAAAAATTATTTTATTTACCTAAATTAATCTGACATGTTTATTATATTGTACTTCATTAATACACTGGAAGAGTTCTCATGTTAATTATATCAGTTTAGAAGAGGGAATCAAATAGAAAAGTCAATAGAGTTTCTTTGTTTAAATAATTGCATGTAAAAATTCAATGAAAATTTTGGGTGACTCTTACTTCGCTTAGTTTGGTAACACTAGACCTGGTGTTAATCCTACAACAATGGTCAAATGGGCAAAATGTCTTATTTTTAAGGTTAATGATTGTAGATACAAATCAAATAAGAGTGAGGACTAATTGTCCATCTTATATATATTTATCATTGATATAAATTACATTGAGGAGAATTATAAGAAACATAATCATACTGAGGAGAATTGGAGTCATGAAATCATTTAGTGAAAACAAAGAAATTGCAGATTGTGTGAGTGTTCAACGGTGTAAATCTTCTTTTTTTTTTCTAACATCCCTCCTGAACCATTCAACTCTACATAATAACATCCATCCTAAAATAGCAACCCAAAAAGGAGATGCGAACCAATAATTCAGATTCAGATTCATGCTCTAAAGCTAACATAGCTAATGTATCTTCTGTTGGAACAAAAGGTGTTTCGCAAAATCACCTCTTAAGTTTTGATGATAACAAGGTATTAAAATTATCAATTGGATATGCTAAACATTTGTTCAAGTGTACAGGATCTTAATCAAAGCACTATTCATAAAGGTTCTGATTGAACAAGTCAAAGAGCAAAGGAA
>Ga0315914_1008021_pt1 | contig 14326 bp, 12 predicted proteins | sample MpolenodulesMG_FD_203920 | JGI IMG/M metagenome (GOLD analysis project Ga0315914, IMG submission 203920) | Medicago polymorpha root nodule microbial communities from Los Angeles, California, United States - elongated nodules | ecosystem: Host-associated > Plants > Roots > Nodule | place: USA...
CAAAAAATATGTATTCAAATTTTGGTTATATATTAAAATAGATCTGCAATACTATTTATTTTCGAAGTGTGTTACATTATTATTTTTTTGCTAGATTATTAGAAATAAAAAAAAATCATTGAGGGAGTAAAGTGTAGATTTTAACATAAGAGGGGAGGGAAATGTAATTTATGCTTCTCTTAAGGGAGGGGATTAAAATATTTTCTAATATGTTTTGAATAAGAGGGGAGGAGAACATAAGAGGGGAGGGGAGTGTAATTCAAGTATCTTTGAGGCGAGGGGAGTGTAATTTACTCTAGTAATAATAATGCTTAAACAAGTTTTTAAACCTAATTTTTCAATGTTCAATTCATAATACATATAATACGTGGATGATTATGTATTATGGATGGAACATCATTACGATAAAGAGCTATGTTCAAAAACTTTTTTAAGGATTATTACTATGTTGGTTTTTATGAGTTGTTATTGCATATATTGAAGTTTTTTGAATATGGTCGAATGTGATTTTTACTGTCAATATCAGGGTGCATTTTGCACATACATGACAAATATCAGGGCGGATTTTGCATAAACTACATTGTCACAAAAAATAACATATTAGCACACAATTTACCCCATACATTTATTTTCATTCAATGATACACAATCATTTTATACGAACAATAGATACATACGTAGCGTGAGCCACCTAATTTGTTTAAAAGAAAGAAAACACAATAATTCTATTATACACTTCAAATAATATGCGTACACAATATTTTAGACCAATAATGCATACATATTAATTTCCATGAAGTAAGGTTATACGTGGAGAAAAAAAGATCCCTTGGAAAATTGAATTCCATAAAAAAATAAAAAAATTTGTGAGTTAAAAAACAGGGCAAATACCCTTGAGATTTTAAAAAATGGGCAAATACCCCCTTTGGCGTGTCACTATCCATCTGACACGTGTCATTGCCACGTGACCATTTCATGGACACGTCATCAACTTTAACAGAGAAAATGGATGGAGGGACTAACTTGCCTGACGATTTTTAATTTAAGGGGATATTTACCTTTTTTAAATTTCCCGAGATAATTGCCAGATTTTACAATTTCTAAAGGGTATCTACCTACTTACTCATTTTTATTTTCCTAGACTCTAACCCGTGCGATGCACGGGTTTTTTTGTTAATTCATATGCATTTGAAATTCAGTAACATATTTAACTATGATCACTATTATTGTGAACAATTTTAAATGCATAGAAAAAAATAATGAAAGAAAAAGAGAAAAAAAAGATCAATTCACAAAATTTAGAGAGTAGGAAAAGAATCTAAAAATCATGACGAATCTTCATATCACTTCAAATTCTGTATTTCAACATAAGTCATTCAACTCGTGCAACCAAAGTTCTAACAACAATTAATACACCAAAATAACTATTTAACTTCAGTTCATCAAAATAATTGTTTGAACAAATATTTAAGAACAAAAAAACGATACGCGTAACTGAAGAGAAAGAAATTGACAGTTCATGAAGTGGAAAAGGTGGGATAAGAAGCAGTTAATAAGAAGTGGAAAAGATGAGATAAGAAATGCGGGGTGCAACTAGAGTTATAACAACAATTAACACACAAAAATAACTATTTGAGAACAAAAAATGATATGCATGATGGAAAGGAGAGAAAATAACTGTTTATGGAAAGTTGAAAATGTGGGATAAGAAGTGAAAGACGGTTTTAGAATTTAAAAACAAAAATAATTCAACAAAAACTTGTACCGTTTTAATGGGCAAAAACTATGACGGATGACCTTTTGTAACTCCCAGCGAGGAATTTTTTTCGTAAAAAGATAAAGATAGGTAGGGATATTTTTGTGATTTAATATTATTTTGTCTTACTAAATTTCTTTCCTCTCAATTAGTTGACGGAACTCACATACAACACACCGCACAAGATCCTGTCTCAAATTTCTTCAAATTCTCACTTCGCTCCAAAACGCGCTTCCCTCAAAAGCTCTTCCTCCTTTCACAGTAAGTTACTCTGCCATGTTTTGTTTTATTTTTAATTTTTTATCATATTTTTATAGTTTAGAGACTCAAGTGTGTGTTTGGTTTTGTGGTGATCAACATTGATTTTGATCAAATTGATTTTAATTGAAAGTGATTTATATTTGAATACATTTGCGAATTATAGAATAATAAAGTTGAGTATAAAAATCACTTTTGGAAGCAGAAACTATAAATCCTAGCTTCATGTTAGAACTTAGAATCAATTCTAGAGACAAAATCAATTCTGTTGAAGACATCCAAACATGTCAAAATCAGTTTTATACCTTGCATTACATTGAAACCAAAAGTAAACTCAATTGTTAGTTTATTCATAAGATTGTGAGATGATTGCGTCTTTGGATGATGACGACGACGACGACGATGATGAAGTATGAGATTCAGACATGAAAAAGGGGTTGTAGGTTTTAGTAATTTGTGGTAAGATAAGTTTAGATGGTAAAATACAACAAATTTTGAAGAATGAGTGTTCAAAAGTTTTTGGTAGAGAAAATTTAACTGATATGTTGATGGATTCTGTTATGTTTTCTCTTTTTCATGTTTTGCCTTTTTTTTCTTCTCGATATTTGGGTATGGAAAGTCTCTTATCTTCCAATTTCCTTGTGATTTGGATAGCTGTTTTGTTAGAGTTTATCTCAAATTGCTGCTGGACAAGTATGCACTTTTGTTCTGCACAGACAATCTATATAAATTCCACCACATAAATATATAATGTGATCTTGCACATTATTGCGTAGTTTGATCCATGTAGCCGACCCCACTTAGTGGGATAAGGCTTGGTTGTTGTTGTTGTTGTTGTTGATCTTGCATATCAGATCAAACTTTTAACCTTGGCTTGCACGAAATCACTTAAGAACACTGTTTTCTCGACTTTCATTACATTAAATGACACTGTTGTTAAATAGCGCTATACCGCAATTACATATCGGGATATTGCAATTCTGCTACGACTGCAATGGTGGTGGCTTTTTGCATATTGTTGATACTGGTTTTTGCTTATATAGCGGAAGTTTCTGTCTCTTATGGTTTTCCCCCTAATGATAACATTAAAAATATCATGTGAACTACACATGACGTATCGAAATAAAATTATGCTGAATCGGTGATGAGATGGGATCTTATATAACCCCTAAACCCCACGGCCTAGGTAACCACTCATCACTAAACCATCTCTTGCTCTCCATCTCCTTCAAGACATTGATTTTGAGGATTCAATTTAAGAAGTTGAACGATATGCCTCACTATCTGAAAATGAAGATAATTAGATCTTTTTTTTATCTTTTCCACTAGTTAGAACTACCAGTTATTAGTTGTTTTGAACTACATAGATATTGTGTTTTAAGTCACTTTTAATTTTTTGCAGTAATGTATGAAACTATGCATCCTGCGTTATTAGTTGTTTGAATTATTGAGATTTTGAGTTTTCTGTCAGTCATTTTTTTAATTTCTGCTAATGCTTTATTTTATATACAATTATTTATATCAACCGCTTTGCGGCTTCTGCCATTTTCTTGCTACACTATCCACTATTTCTCATAGCGGATTTTCCGTGATTCGTTATAAATAACGTTGTTAAATGATGATCTACAAGTAATGCTTTTGGGGAGATAACCATTCCTAATATATTTGAAAGGAAAGAGTATTGATAATTTGACATGATCCGCGTGGCACAAAGAAAAGTCATAAGCATTCTAAGTTTCTAATCTGAAAGAAAAGTCATAAGTACCCATATCTTTTCAATGTCAACTGTGCCAACATAGAGTGATGTTTTCTTTTTTTTGTTACTCACATTTGACATAGGGCAAGATGCTAAACCAAACGATTTGAATTGGCTAAATAAATCCACATGTATGAAAGGTCTTGTGCTAATTGAAATACCTTTTGAGGTCCCATAATTTGAGCTGCGATATATCCACAGAAGTGGATAGCTTATTTGTTAGTGCAGAATAAGTTGCTTCTTGGTTCTGCAATTTGATTTAAACTCAATATTGTCTTTAATCATTTCAAATAATGTTATCATTGTTGTAACTTGTGAACTACGAAGCACAAACATGGACACCTGAAACGACACGGACACTTACACTTAGATAACGTTAATAATTTAAGAAGATGAAAGTGGTTGAAAGTAACCACACGTGTTAGTGTCGTATATTGACATGTGTCGGACACCGGACACACCTTTATCTGAGGTGTCGGTGCTTCATAGTTTGTAAGTGCATTGGCTTGAAAAGAATCAACTTAATATGGTTGAAAGAGAACAATTCCGATTCATAGATTTTTAATTATGAATAGGCTGTAAAATACAGAGCGTCTAATCTAGAGTCTTAGGTGAGATGGAATATGGATAGGTGTGGATCTTGTCTAACCTTCATGTGCTCCAAGAACTACCTATTAGTAAGCTTGGTTAGTGTTATTTTGATTTACCCTTGAGAAAATGGAAATGAATGTGACATTTTCAGTGGGGATCCAAACATACACTTAGCTGGCAGCATTGTTGTTGGAATAATTTACCTATTCACTCAACCCATTTGGGGTTGGCCTAGTGGTTGGCTTGGGATCTTGGAGTTTGCTCCTCTCAAGGTCTCAGGTTCGATTCCCACTGGTGCCAATTTCGGTGGGGAAGTCCATACAGAGCTTGCTCTGGCTTAGAACGGGACCCCCGCAAGTGGGCGGTGGGATTGGTCCCCTCGGATTAGTCGGTCCCTGGATCGGATACCGAGTTTTCAAAAAAAAAAAAAATTTTTTTTTTTACCTATTCACTAGCTAGTTATAATATAATCACGTCCTGGTTTTTTGATTTGATGCTGAAAATACCAAGAAAAGAATAGCTTATAAGTATATTAAGAAATCATTATCCCAAACAAATAGTTGAAGAAAAGAAGATAAAGTAAATGAAAAACACAAATTTATTATCATTGGCTTCTTCTTAGATAACATCAACTAAATAAAGCAACTTGTTTGCTGTCTGATTACATATTTGATATGGATTAATAGGTTTAGTTTTCTATCATTTTTTGTATAAGTTCATTCAATTCTTACGTACTTGCATTTGTGACATTTTTTGTGTAAATCTTTTAGTTGGCTATTAAAAGTATTGTGATCTCTCTGTTGCCTTCGAAGGGAAAGAGAGAAGGATAGGCCTGGATGGGGGAATTGGTATTGGATAATTTATTACTTACAGCCTGTTTGTTTATGATATTTTCCAATCGCAAGAGTGTTTACAGTGACCAAATGTACGTTGCAATTCTCTTTTTTCCAAAGCAAAGAAAGACCTCAATTTAGAATCGGTTTTTAGGCATGTAGAATCTTATTCAGACAGGCTATTAGTAGTTTTCGGCACTTAGTCTTGCTTTGGAAGCACTATTACTATTATTAGTACTAGCGTCAAGACAGTCACTAATGTGCCCGTCTTTTTACTTTTCTATTGTGCTTAATTGTATATTTATTTTATCGCATCTGGTTACATTTTTTTTCACAATTAAATAAAGATCGAACGAATATTGTTCCTATTGTAGTTGAATTGTTCCTATTATAGTGAGATTTAACTGTTTTTTAATCAAATATTTAAATAATATTATAAAGAAGTTAAAATTGTAGTTATAATAGTTTAAATGAAGGGTATAATTGGAAGAATGAAAAAAGCCAGCCCTAAATCCCCTAAACCCTTTAAATGTTGTTATAGGTTAACACAATAATCTTGTGGTAGTATGATGTATAAATTTTGACTCAATTACTTGAAAATTATTTTAATTTTATCATTCTTTGTTTTTCCTGTTATTAGTTTGGCTGGTCCTACAAACCAAATTGTCACTCGGGTACTATCCAGATGATAACAAATAATAGCCTGCAAACACTTCAATTTATTATTCCTTATCTCATAAACTCAATCAGTATGAAATGTGTATACTCTGATGCTTTTTCTTGACTTTTGTGTGAAGTGTTTTTGGTGGATTGGCTATGCATCTGTGAATTTGAAAAATCTGATTTTTTACATATCAAAATACATCACTGATCAAAACAGTAATAATGTATATCCTGATGATATAAATTGTGCAGATTTTTATGGATTCTGTGTTAGTGGATTCAGACAAGGGAAATGAGGCAGATCATAGCTTTCTGGAAGAGAGCACACATATATTGGATGGAGTTGAGCTTCAAGAGCCATATGTGGGCATGGAGTTTGATTCTGAAGAAGCTGCCAGGAAGTTTTATGCTGAATATGCTAGACGGGTAGGATTTGTTGTACGCGTTATGCAACGTCGACGTTCTGGAATTGATGGCAGGACTCTTGCTCGTCGACTTGGATGTAACAAACAAGGATTCTCACCAAATAGCAAGGGAACATTGGGAAAAGAAAAAAGACCAAGGCCTAGTGCACGAGAAGGTTGCATGGCAACAATTTTGGTTAAGATGGAAAAATCTGGAAAATGGGTTGTCACAAGATTTATAAATGATCACAACCATCCTCTAACTGCCACAGCTAATGGTTTCAGGACAGAGGTGAGTTTTCTGCTTGCTTATAATGTTTTTACTATATCTTTCCAGTTGCTTAAGTAGATCTTCGTTGTTTCTTAGGCATGAACTCTAGCATAACATTGTTTCAGTACAGCTGTGATAATGATACGAACCAAAATGAATAAAACAGTAAACAGGCAAATATAGAGAGAAAAGCTTTGTATTTTGATGAAATTGGAGGATTACATGAGGTAAACTCAAATGCCACAGGACAAGTCCTTACAGAAAGCTAATTTCTCTCCATTCTACTAAATCTGAATATTTCTCAAGATAACCTCATTATGCTATCTACCCCCTTCTTAAGCCTCTAAAGGAAATTGGTTGCTGCCTTGCTGGATACTCTTTCTCTCTCTATAAGCTGCCAGCTCAGCAGGTTTAGAACCTTCTATGCTTCTGGACCCCTTTTCACTCTACGGGTATAAACCCTCCAAGTGATTGGACGATCCTTTGGGCCCACATTATTGGCAGCAGGCCTATCAATGCTCTCTCCCAGAACTTCAGCCTTGTCCCCAAGGATGTGATGAGGAAACTGGTTTTTGATTGTCATTATGTCCTCCCAGGTAGCTTCTTCTGGCCCCTTTCCCTGCCATTGTACCAATACTTGTCCTACATCTTCTGTTCCTTGCTTTATCACACGTGTTGCCAAAACCATATCAGGTTCAAATGTTTCTGGAAAATCCCCTTCCAAATTGTCTGGTAGCTCTTCCTCTACCTGGTAATTTCCCACAGCTTTCTCAAGTAAGGACACATGAAACACGGGATGAACCTTAGCTCCATCAGGTAACTTAAGCTTATAAGCCACCGCTCCAATCCTCTCGAGAATGCGATATGGACCATAGTAATCTGCTGCAAGCTTATCACAAATCCGAGATACCACAGTTTTCTGTAGATGGGGACGTAATTTGAGAAACACCCAAGCTCCTACCTCGAAACTGCGCTAAGTACGATGGGAGTCTGCTTGTGTCTTTATACGACTTTGGGCTTTCTGCAGCTGCAACTTAAGTTGCCTCAGAGCCTCATCTCTTTCCAGTAATTCTAGCTGGACAGATGCTACCTTAGTTTCACCACACATCAAACGTGTTATCATCGGAGGTTTTCTGCCGTAAACTACCTCAAAAGGTGTCAATCCAGTGGATGCATGAAAGGTCGTGTTAAACCAATATTCTGCCCAGGGAAGCCAAAACGACCATGTCTTTGGTTGATCAGAAATAAAGCATCTCAGATACGTCTCCACACACCTATTCACAACCTCCGTCTGCCCATCCGACTCCGGATGATACGCAGAACTCATCTTGAGATGTGTCCCTCGCAGCCGAAACAACTCCTTCCAAAAACTACTCACAAACACAGGATCTCTATCACTGACTATCGCCGCAGGTAATCCATGTAAATGAATGATTTCCTTCCCAAAAACTTCAGCCACCGTCTTAGCCGTATACGGGTGTTTGAGAGGAATGAAATGGCTATATTTTGACAGTCTGTCCACCACCACCAATACTGCTTCGTAGCCTTTGGACTTGGGTAGTCCAACAATAAAATCCATCGAAACTTCTTCCCACACCATTTCTGGAATGGCTAAAGGTTGCAAGAGTCCCCCAGGCGAAGCTGCCATTAATTCTGACGCTGGCAAACATCACAACTCTGCACAAATTCCTGGATCCTTCCCTTCATTCCAACCCAGTACCCGTTAGCAGCCATGCGTCTATACGTTCTGTAGAAACCTGAGTGTCCTCTCATAGGTGAGGAGTGGAATTCCTCCAACAGCTTAGGAATCACACTGGATTGAGCTGAGATGACCAACCTATCCTCATAGTACAGCACCCCACGTTCATACGTGAAACCAGGTTGGGTACCCTCGTCCCATCGAGGAAATGAAATAAATGTCTGTAACTCTGCAGTTTCACTGACCCGTGACAGCGCATCTACTGCTTTGTTGTCAGGACCCGGTTTATACACTATGTCAAAACTGTAACCCGGTAATTTTGCAACCTAGTTTTGCTGATCTCCTATTGTGATTCGTTGCTGCAGTAGTTGTCGTAAGCTCTTTTGATCCGTTGAAACCTTAAAATGCCTTCCTAACAAATACGGACGTCAATGCTGGATAGCTAACACCACTGCCATTAATTCTTTTTTGTACTCTGATTTGGCCAAATTCCTTAACCCCAACGCCTTGCTGAAGTATGCTAAAGGTCTTCCCTCTTGAACTAGAACTGCCCCAATGCCTACACCCGTCGCATCACACTCTATGAAGAATTCCTTGTTAAAATCCGGTAATCTCAGCACCAGCGCAGTGGTTAGCTTCTTTTTTATCATTTCAAAAGCTTGTTGTGCTGTTGGATTCCATTGAAACCCTTCCTTCTCCGTGAGTTCTGTTAAAGGCTTGGCTATCTTGCCATAATCTTTGATAAACTTCCGGTAATAACCGGTGAGACCCAAAAAAACCCCTCACTCCTTTAAGATTTCTTGGTACTGGCCATTTCAACACACTACTGAATTTGCTAGCATCCACCGAAACTCCAGCACCTGAAATCATGTGACCTAGATAGTCCACTGACACAGCTGAGCAAAGTGGCACTTCTTGCGGTTAGCTACCAAACCATCCTTTGCAAGGATGCCCAAAACTGTAGTCAAGTGAGACATGTGTTCATCCCAATTACCACTATATATAAGTATGTCATCGAAGAACACTAAAACACATTTTCTCAGCAAAGGTTTGAACAATTACCACTATATATAAGTATGTTCATCCCATGTATTCATAAGTGCTTGAAATGTTGAAGGCGCATTCATAAGACCAAAAGGCATGACCAAGAACTCATAATGCCCCTCGTGTGTGCGAAACGCTGTTTTGGGAATGTCCTCGCTTTTTACTCTTACTTGGTGATATCCAGATTTGAGGTCAAGCTCTGAAATAATTGGCCCCATTCAATTCATTTAATAATTCATCGATGATAGGGATTGGAAATTTATCTGGAACTGTTACCTTGTTTAATGCTTGGTAATCTACACACATTCGCCAAGTACCGTCTTTTTTCTTCACTAAGATAACTGGACTGGAAAAAGCACTCTGACTGTGTTGGATAATCCCTGCTATCAAAATCTCTTCGACTTGCCTTTCAATCTCGTTCTTATGGTGATGCGGGTATCGGTATTGTTGCACGTTCACTGGAACCTGTCCCTCAATCAGTGTAATGTTATGTTCTCTTGCCCTCTTGGGAGGTAACCCTGATGGTTCTTTTAAGACTTGGTCGAATTGGTTCAAAATTGTCGCTAACTCCTGCTGTTTTTTTATTAGTCATCTCCTCGTCACTTCTACCCCTGATGTCTCTATTTTCCCCCAGGGCTTACAACAGACCTTTATTCAACTTCCTGGGATGCATCGGTATATTTTGGAATGCTACTGGTTCATTCCTACTGCCCATGCCTTTCAAAGTCACCCAAACCCCCCTCTTTCCAGAACTGCATTGTTTGCTTCTCCCAGTTAATTACCATGTCCCCCAAGGACTTCAACCATGATATTCCAAGAACCAAATCAACCCCCTCCAACATAAACAAATGTGCATCCAATTGCATACGGGTTTCTTCCAAACTCAATTCTAGACCATTGCACACTCCCCTCTTGTAGAAGCTTGATAACCATCTCCTAACTTGATAGACATGTCAGGTGTATCTGTTACTTCCCACCCCAACTTAGTCACCAATTGCTGGGAAATGAAGTTGTGAGTCGCTCCACTGTGCTCCCAGAATCCTTCCTACTAATTTGACAGTACGAGGTCGATCGTGATTTTCCACATCCAAACCTTTGAATGTCATCACTCGCATCTCCCCATCAGAAATCTCCTCTGAATCGGCCACCTCTACCGCTAGTAACTGACCGTCTCCTCCATCATCATCTTCGTCGTCAAGAACCATCACACGGAGTTGTTTATCTGGACATTGATGGAGAAGGTGAAAAGGCCCTCCACATTTGTAACACAACCCTTCTGTTTTCGGTCCATGAGCTCTTGATACATAAGTTGTGTGAAACCCCTATCTCTGGGTCTACTTCTTTTCTCCTCAGGCTCAGAACGTGTTCCCCTTGCTCCTGTTGGGTTTGTCTTTGGCCCGTTAGATGTTGCAGATCCACCTTCCTTTCCATTTCGGACAAACACCCAATCTGTAATTGACCGACCCGGTTAATTGGGAGAGCGGGTTGAGCCGCCACAAAACCCGGATCTGTATCCTCGAGATTGTCCCGACCCACCTTCTCTACCACCCAATTCCTTCTCCACTGCCCTTGTCACATGCATCAATTTGGATCGTGGAATCGGACCTAGTGCGACGAAGCTGCGCACTCGCCCTCGAATCTCTTCCTTCAAACCATGTAGAAAGTATCCCAAATACTGATTATCTTGTAATCTGGGCACTTGAGCAATGAGGAATTCAAAATCACGAATATAATCCTCCACCGACCCTTTCTGTTGCAGATCTGACAATTGTTCAAACACATCACCGACTCCGATTCCGTCGTAACGGTTCAACAACTCGTCTTTGAGGCGATCCCATGTGAGATCGATCTCGTCATCCAACAAAGAGTTGAAAAAATGAATGAAGGAACCTTCCATGCATAGTTGAGCAAGATTGATTCTCACCTCTGGACTCGTCTCTTATACTCGAAAGTATATCTCTGCTCGCGGAATCCATCCGGCAGGATCCACGCCGTCGAACGCCGGAAGTTCGATCTTCTTCACCGATCGTCGAAACTCTTCACAGTCTTCGCCTTTGAGTTTCGGAATCCCTGACGAAGACGTTGTCGTGACAGATCCCTTGTCTTCTGATCCCTTCTCTCCGCCACCGTCCTTTGTAACGAAACCCTCAACCACCCCCTTCGCTGGTGTTTCCTCAACTTAACGAACCAGGCATCTTTCCAACATGGCGATGAGATGCTCCTGGTTTGCTTTCGCCGTATTCTGCACTTCTGTCAGTGTTGATCGTAAATCGGATAGCTCCGCTTCAATGGCCGCAACTTTGGCTTCCATGGTTGTCTTCTTCGGCATTCACTTAGGTTAGCTGATCCCTATGGGCAAATCCGGTAGGTCGGACCAGATTGATACGAACCAAAATTAATAAAACAGTAAACAAGCAAATATAGAGAGAAAAGCTTTGCATTATTGATGAAATTGGAGGATTACAAATGAGGTAAACTCAAATGCCACAGGACAAGTCCCTACAGAGAGCTAATTGCTCTCCATTCTACTAAATCTGAATATTTCTAAAGATAACCTCATTATGCTATCTACCCCCTTCTTAAGCCTCTAAAGGAAATTGGTTGCTGCCTTGCTGGATACTCTTTCTCTCTCTATAAGCTGCCAGCTCAGCAGGTTTAGAAACCTTCTATGCTTCTGGGCCCCTTTTCACTCTATGGGTATAAACCCTCCAAGTGATTGGACGATCCTTTGGGCCCACATTATTGGCAGCAGGCCTATCAGATAATAAGCCTGTTTTCTTATTTTCATGCATCTGCCTTATAATTGTGAGACTGTGAATGTATGCATACAAGAACTGTGGATTTAACTGCTGATAACTTTAATTGCTGGATATAGTCATTTCAATAAGTTTTTTGTTCATCTTTTCCCTAGCCTGAGACATGACATGATACATTTGCTAAATTTTGTCTATTTTGATTTTGCATAACTAAGGCCTCACTCACGGATCTTTTGCATGAAATTGCTGAAGTCTAGAAAATAGAAATAATGTTTCTCTTAGAAACTAATAAAAAAGGTAAGAGTTGCATTTGATCACTTTGATTTGATGCACCCTAGGGGATATGACAATCAAACCATATACATCAGAAGTAGTTGAGTTACATCACAACTCTTTTACTATGTCTGTTGTGTGGTAATCAATGAACAACACGGAAAATTTCGGGTGAGTAGAGGGAATAAAAGGATGAAAAGGGTTGAGAGAGAAACAAGTTTGATGAAGAGGGTCATTGAGAATTTTAATACTTAGTTGGGCAGTTTTGAGATTTAGATGTTGTGCATTGGATGAAAACTATGTTATCAAAAGCGGCTAGACAAGCCGCTATCGCGGCGCGGCAAAATTGTGGTTACCGCTCCCAGCCGTGCAGAGCAGCACAGAAGGATAATGCGGGGGAGGGGTCGCTGTTGTGGGGGCCAGTTTGGAGCGATGAAACCCCTAAAACAAGGCTCTGACTACCTTTTCCGCTTTCTAGTTGAAAAAAGTAGAAAAGGGGAGTAAGGAGACAAATAGAAGAAGCGGAGCGAGGAGCGACAGAAGAAATGATGCAGAGAGAGAAGAAATAAAAGTAAATAATAGAGGAGAGAAGGATGATCGAAGATGGGAAAGATGACACACTGTTGCAGTGGCACTATGTTTTGGTCATCAGGGTTACTGCTCAAGTAACCTTGTAGCCTTGTTCTTTTTTTGTTTGGGCCAACATAAGTTAACTGGAGTCCAAATAAAAAAACAAAAAAGTGAGGCTGCAAAGTAACTGAACAAAATGAAATAACATATGGGCCTCTAAGTTAATATTGTGTCTTCTTTTTTTTTTACCATTTTCTTTTTTAACTTTTTAAATAAGTTAACTGTGTCCGATCCTTAATATAAAATCAATTAATTTAAATAATCAATTAAGTTTTTATATTTTTTTCATATCTTCTCAATCCTCAACTAAATATATTTTTCAACATTATTGTCCGTGCCACTAAATAACGTTGGCACCACTCCTGCTCCGCTCTAATTTTGGGGTTGGCTGTGCTGCTATCCGAGATTGATAACACAGGATAAAAACTTTTCCCATGATTTGTAGAATGTGTCGTGGTCGGGATAGGCCGTGACAAACTCTGGTGTCACTAAAGCTCGTATTCTTCTATGGCAACACAGGTCACGGTTATGACAACATTTCCCTCTAAGAGATGTGTTCTGCTTTGCTTCTATTCCTTCACGTGATTATTCACAATAAGATGCCTCTTTTCTGCATGTAAAAGTAAAGGGAAACACAGTAGCCTAAATACAGAAAAGAAAAATGTGCAGAGAATCAATGAAACATGTCAATATAAGTAAGAAACATATGCAATATTGATAGAAAATATAATGCAAATTTACAGCCATACTTTCATTTACAGCCCAGAAGAACATGACCTAAGTTTTACAGATAACATCGTCACTATCCCCACAACCAAATAAAGTACTATTGTCTTTGAAATGATGAACTCGCCAAAACAGGAGTTTCGGGTAAGATTTATTTTCAATCTTCCGGGTCAATAAGTTTTGTTAATTATCCCCCAAAAATGACTGTTCATTTGCAGCAAAATCACGGGGAAATCATCTACTGCCTCCAACAGAAAATTTAAAATTACTGTTGAAGTCTGTTAGACGGTTTTGATTATAGAAATAAGGCAGTTATGTTATATCCTATTTTTAATAAGGAGGGCAGTTGTATATTGTTTTGATTAGGACAGTTATGGTTATGTGTGGCAGTTATGTATTTGTATTATAAATAGGGAAGTTATGGGACAAGGGGTGGGGGTGGTGGTGGGGGTGGTGGTGGGGGTGGTTGGTTATTTGGTAAAGGATTGGGAGAGACCCAACTTTTGAACATTTGGGAAGGGAGAGATCCAAGATTCTTGAATATCTTGTGATTCTATTGTAATATTAATATTAATTTGTATTTTGGTATCAGTTTCTATCAAAGTCTTCCAAGTTTAGCCTATGATCCTTGTTAAACAGTCTAAAATGGTCAGCCTAACATTCCAC
>Ga0315914_1008023_pt1 | contig 14325 bp, 11 predicted proteins | sample MpolenodulesMG_FD_203920 | JGI IMG/M metagenome (GOLD analysis project Ga0315914, IMG submission 203920) | Medicago polymorpha root nodule microbial communities from Los Angeles, California, United States - elongated nodules | ecosystem: Host-associated > Plants > Roots > Nodule | place: USA...
AGTGAAGGTGTGGCGGAATGTGGTGAGAATCCAAAGGGAATTCCTTTGGGGAGGGGTGGGAGGGGGAAAGAAAATTAATTGGGTGAAGTGGGAGACAATATGTCAACATAAGAAGAATGGTGGGTTGGGGGTGAAAGATATCCGGGTGATGAATGTGTGTTTATTAGCGAAGTGGAGGTGGAGGTTGCTAGATGGAGAAATAACCTTGTGGAAGGAGGTTCTAGAGGAGAAGTATGGTCCTTGTGTGGGGAGTTTATTGGAGGGTAGTAATTATTCTTGGCCGAGGCATTCTTCGTTATGGTGGAAGGATGTTTTGAAAGTAGGTGACTTTGGGGTGCTTGGTTGGTTTAATGCGAAGGTGTTACGTAGTGTTGGGAATGGTATGAATACTAGTTTTTGGAATGATAAGTGGATAGGAGAGAGGTGCTTTAGGCTTAAGTGCCCTAGACTTTTCTTGGTTTCCAATCAAAGAGAGGCTAAGGTGGGGGAGGTGGGACTGGTCTCCGCGATGGGGAGGGAGTGGATGTTTACATGGAGGCGGCATCTTTTTGTTTGGGAAGAAGAGTTGCTAGTGAGTCTTATGGAGGATTTGGAGGGTTTTACTTAGTCCTATGAGAAAGATGTGTGGAAGTGGAAGCTTGAAGAGTTTGGTGTTTTTTCAGTGAAATCGGCGTATGAGGCGTTATCGGTTTTGATTGGCCCGGTGGAGAGGTGGGGAGTGGAGGAGAAAAGGGTGTTCAATAAGTTATAGAAGAGTCTGGCTCCTTCGAAGGTGGTCGCTCTAGCGTGGAAGGCTCTACTTAACCGGGTTCCAACAAAGGACAACCTTGCTTTGAGAAATGTCTTACACCCGAAGGAACCTACGTTTTGTGTGATGTGTAATACAAGGGAAGAATCTTCGGTCCATCTTTTTTTTCATTGTAAAGTGGCGAGTGAGGTGTGGTCTCGGTTGATGTCTTGGGTGGATTATCATTTTTTAATCCCGCCTAACCTTTTTATTCATTGGGAGTGTTGGATTGGAAGGAGAGGTAATATAAATAGGTGGAAAGGTTTGTGGTTGATTTGGCACACTATGATATGGGTGTTGTCGAAAGCTGGGAATGATAAGATTTTCAAGGGGATTAATCATGTCACGGATGAGTTGGTGGAGGAGATTAAGGTGTTATCGTGGCGTTGGATGTTAGAAAGAATGAATATCCCGATGTGTCTCTATTACGAATGGTGTTGAAATCCAATTTTTTGTCTTGGTAAGGTAAAGGCGTGTGTGTAGCAGTTTCGAGGTGCTGGTTCTGCTGTCCAGGGGATCCTGTCTGTTTTCTGTTAACAGCAGGCTGAAGGCGCGCTGATTCCTCTCTGCTGTTCTGGTTTTTGGCAGTTTTCTCTCTTGTCCTTCGGGTGTGCGTGCCTTTGGTAGGATGGGCGGCTGTTTGGTTGGTTTCAGTAGGTGTTCTTGTTCCTATCTTGGTGGTGAGGCTAAGCTATGCGTGCGATTTCTTTTAGCTTGTATAGTTTCGCCTCATATTTGGCGGTGGTTTCTCTTTGTTTGGTTTGTCGTATATATGCGGGACCAATTATGTATTCCTTTCCTTCTTCCGCGGTTAATGCTTCTTGCATTTTATCCGACGAGAACAAATTTCCATTTCAAAAAAAAAAATAAAATTGGTCTTATGTTAAAATATGTTAAGTACATATCAACCTTTCGAAGTGATTAATTTTGACTTTTATTAATAGTCATAACAAACGAAAGAGAAATAAGAAATTGTCTTCTTTAAAATTTATATGTCAATTGAGAGTTAGAAGGCACCAGATCCATCCTTGGAATAAGAATTTTGTCATCGATATTTTTACCAATTATTACAATTGCTCTTATAACATTTTTGCAAGTATATTGACTTGCAAACATGTTGCATTGCACAAATCATTTGCTTGGTCAATATTCTTTAACATTATATTGGAGTATTTGTTTAGAGAATAATTTAAAGTATATATCAATTTAATACAAATCCAAACAAATAGAACAAAGAGGGAGTAAACTTATTGAATTTGACCAAAGCGTGCAAATGTATTGAACTTCATAATATTTCGCTTGCATAGGTAAGTTATCTGATGTGGTTTGTCTCATAGTACTCTCCACGATACAACAATCACTTTTTAATACCATCACATGTGGATAGAGGTTTCGTGAACAATTTTATGAATGGCCAAGGGAACTATACTCTTTATAATTTACACATAAATATTTTAAAAGTATATTTGTTTTTTAATAATCTACGGCTTAAAACCCTAATGCAACTCCCTCTTCCCTCTTGTAATTCGTTTCCTTTTATATGCTAGACTTAATAGGTGTACTTTATAAGCAAAATCAAAAGTCTAATTATTAGGATTGATTTACCATAAATCCCTTAAAGTAGAAGACCAAGTAAATTGCAGCATGCATGTTTGACCCGGTCACAAATTGTGAACATATAATTTATATATAATAATATTTTTTTGAAGGAAATTTATATATAATAATATTATTAACTCTTTAAAATACAGTTGAAACAATAATATAACTTTAAAATAAATTATAAGCTAAAATATCCAACAATCCTTCATGTAAAGTAAATGAAATTTGATCTACTAAAATATCGGTGAGATTGTAACCTCTATGAATCTCATTTCGTTTGTGAAATAGTGATCTCATTACTCAAATTGATCTCTCCACTCAAATTGATCTCTCGTCCAAGACCTTACATTAACATTCTTGACAAACACTTCCTCTTCGTTGGCCTATTTGTCCTTAAACTATTTGCTAAAAAGCATTCAATTCAATCAATCCACGATCCTATCAATCAATCCATAAATTTCAAGTGGAAACATTCTATATATCATGTGCAATTTCAAGCATTTGAGCACAACTTTTGCTGAAAAGCAAACTTGTATCTCGGTAAAAAATTACCAATGCAGCACAATCATAATTATTCATCACTCAGATCTTAATTAGGTACCAACACAAAGTTTTAGTATTATGTAAAAGAGTACATATTCAACGAGTAAACTAAAATTTAAAAAAATATAAAAAAATATAATAAAACCTTGGGGAAACCCTTGTAACATGTTTTTCACAATAAAACATTCTTGAATCCTCGTAAAAAAACCTTAGTACAAACACATGCAGTATATGCCCAACTTTCTTTATTGAGAATGCACTTGATAGTAGTAAGAAACACATAGCAAGAGTCCTATGAAGATTATTAGATAAACTATAATTGTGATGCAAAAAATATATTGGTAATGATAGTAAAAAACATAATAATTTCTAACCCTTGCAGTGTATTCCTTTGAGTATTCACCAAAAAGTTATCATCAAGAGTAACCTTGGTTCAAAACTCAATTAAGTCAACAAGATGGAGAAAACGACATTAGGAATTGTAGATAAAACTGTAATATTTTTTTTAAAGAGTAGACAAACTGTAATTTTAAATATTACAACAATGTTAATGGTGAATAATTCATCTATCATTCTAAATTGGTGATTTATATGTGTTATTATTATGAAAATTTAATATCTTGTATTTGGTCTTAAGCTGTACCAAACTCTTTGTGAGGTCAGCAACAAACTTCTTGCCTTTCTCTCCTAATCTACATGCAAGAAGGTGACATTTTAACTTTGATTCTGTAACACCCCGTTTTCCCAACAATGTAAATAATACATATAAATCAGAGTATTCAACGTAAAACGGAATTCCACACTACATTTTAAGTATAAATAGAGTAAAGTTACTATTTATTAAAACCACTTTAACAAAACATCGCAGCGGAAAATTTAGTTCATTATTCAACAACTTTGGCACTACGGCCTCAACATAAACAATTCTAATGAAAATCTCAATTCAAAAGGTTCAACAACCTAGTTCAAAAATAATACGCAACAGTGGAAACAAAACAAAACATCCCCATCCCGTTACGTATCACCGCGACCCTAAAACGACACACGAGAGAGTCAACTCACATCAGCAGCTAATCCTGGTTATCTGCACGTTACCCACGTAGAGGCAACATTCAAACAGAAGGAGTGAGATTTCACATTCAATAATAATAAGTATATAATTCATCAATGTAATTTAACAACATAAACAACTTTAACTAAGCAATAATAATTACTTCACATATTGTTCAATGATTTCTACTTGGCATTAAATCAAGGACAACGACTCAACAACCTGACGACGACGACAATGCAAAGACACAACAACAACTTGACTATGCAGTATGCATGTGGTACCAATCAACGTGTTAGAGCATAGACTCTCAATTCGACGTGTAGAGCAATGGCTCTTAAAATCAACGTGTGGAGCATCACCTCCTAAATCAATGTGTAGAGCATAGGCTCTCAAATCAACGTGGTTTGAATGATTAAACATTCAACAGGGCATGAGCCCCCAACTTTATATGAGTATGCATGGACTCAACAACTTATACAACAACAACGTACAACATCAACGACTTGACGACATCAACGACAACAACGACACAACAACGACTCCACAATATAATTCCATAATATTCATCATCTATGAGCAACATCATATAGCATCATATCAATTAACATAAGCACTCCTATAATAATTCATCAATGTGTACATTCATATAACAATCCATAACTCTAATTATTCATGTTAAACAAAGCCTTTTGAAACTGACAACATTACCTAAGACTCTCATGTACACACCAAAGACTAATCCAAAACAGAGACACGTGGAAACGACGCAAGAACATAAAAAAGGTGCACTGTTACTGAACAACTTGCCTCGCGGGCGGACTCACTTGCAGTGGCGAGCTAGCTTACTCACAGTGACGAGCAAACACTACTCTCTGCCACACTATCGTTCGCCGTGGCGAGTGGATGGCGAGCAAACACTGCTCTCTTTCACGTTGTAGCTCGTCGTGGCGAGCAGACTACTCGCAGTGGCGAACTGTGACAGGTTTCTGTCGGGAAGTGCGATTTTTCACCCCAAAAATCCAATTTTCATCCAACTCAATCCCAAATTTGATAGGAAACTCAACCTGTGATGGTTCTATAATCTGAACATCAATTATATACAATTCTATGGACTTTCTACACTTATTAACAACCAATTTCTACATGTTCTACGATCAATTCCAATTTTCAAACCTTAATCCTCAAATTCACAATAACAACGACAAACTACATGTTAAATTCAATTTCAGAATTACATAACCTAAGATTAGAGAATGTTAGTCCTACCCTTACCTTAGATTGGTGATTGCAAGACTCTACAAGTTCTCCCTTCTCTTGGTTCTCTTCTCCTCTTTCTCCCAAAGACTTTTTGTAAAACCTAATTTTGTCTGTCTCTTGTTTTTCTTTATATCTCAACAGATTTTCTAATTAACACCACTCATTTCTAATTAATTCTAATTCAGCCCTTCTACAAGTTTTATTATTTATCCTACTAATTAATAAAATAAAGCCACTTAATAAAATAATAATACACATCAACATATTACTTATCAATATAAATAACATAAATCATATAAAAGACTCTAAACTCAGCCAAAATAATCGGATAAATAAATAGGGCGTTACAGATTCCATCTTATAGTTGTGAATTTCATTAAAAGTAGACAACCACCATTCATTATCCTCCTTCCATAAATTACCATGCAACCTAAACAAACACCGACATTTTCTTAAGCTCGTGCCTTCATGCTTCACTTTCCTCTTGGAAGCTTTGTACTCACCACTCCTTTCACAAGCCAACAATAATATTGGTTTCTTAAAAAATATTAATAATGAATTCAATCATTAAATGCAACAAAATGAGAAGAAAAAAAATCGCAAAAGTCAAATATTGTACAACAATGATAGTTAAGTGTTGTTACAACGACGGTTAACTACCGTAGACACCTATGTTAGTTAACTGCCGTTACGAGTTCTTGTCAGAAGTTGTGAAAATATGACAAATTTTTTGAATAATGTAAACGAGTTAAAGAATACATTGCATGTTTTTTGACATTGAATAAGTGTAGAGAACTTCTAGCAATCCTTCTTCAATAATTTGAAAGGAAAAAAAAAACTTGTTGGTTTAAGAATAGTGGCGTGAAAGTAGGTTGTCATGCATATAATTTAGAAAATTGTTTTTTCCACCACACACAATGCTATGAAACACCGTGAAATAACAAGTTTAACCTCAAATTTCATTGGTAGTTAACTACCGTCGATTAAAATCCATCAACAATTAGTTGTCGATAAGTTAAACTTGTCATTTCATGATGATTCTTAGCAATGTTTGAAGTGGGAAAAACTTTGTTCTATAATTTATAATTTGTCAGGAATGACAGTTAATTGCCGCCGAGACAATTATGGAACGGGCCTAAAGTCCACTAACATAACATTGTAACCCAATGGGCCTTAAAGCCCAAGATAAGGAAACAAACCAAACTCCGGTACTTTCTTCATTATTCTTTTCTTTTTGGCGAAGCAAAACAAATAATAATTAAAATAAAAAATATAAAAGCACAAAGACCTTAAAACAAAGAATAGAATTTCGCATTTGTTTCTTCCTTTGTTTTCAGATTTTTCTTCTTCTTCCTTTTCTCTCGTTTGAATCGCTGCCATGGCTGCACTGCAATACCTTGAATCGCTTCGAAGCTCTCACCCTGAACTTGGTGAATGGTACAATTCTCTTGCGGATCTGTACCAGAAGAAGTTATGGCATCAGCTCACTCTCAAGCTGGAACAGTTTCTCGCTCTTACCGTTTTTCAGGTCCAAATACACTCTCTTTTCACTCGAAATTACTCCAATAGTTTAATCTTTTGTTACCTAGTTTTAATTTTGCGGTTTGTTAAAATTAGGGTTTCTGTTAATTTGGGAGTTTAGTTGAGACGGTGACGATTTTCTTGATGTTAAATTTTTGTATTTTGTTTTGTTTTTTAGGGTTTGTTTGGAATTGTGGTAAAGGTTGGAACTTTTTAGGGAATGGGTTTAGGGTTATTTGTTTTGGATCCGAGGATGTTAGGCAGGGTTTAGGGTTATGTTATTGATTGAGTTGTTTATGAAATTGAATTTTGAGTGTTGGGGTATTTAGAATTAGGGTTTTGTTGGAAACTGAAATTTTGGGTTTTTTGTTTGGATTTGTATTTTTGTTTGGGGAGGGATGTGAATTGTGGGTTAAGATTTAGCGGTCTTTTTTGTTTTGTATATTTTGCTTTTAACCTTATTCAAGTATTGTAGTGTTTGCTTTGAAGTTCTTAACTTATGCAGAAAGCTTCACTTTTTATTATTTTATGATGATTTTATATTATTATGGTTCGAGATATGGTAATTAAGCCTTATTGAAAACGTGATTGATAATAAGTTAAAGACAATGCATGACCAAAGATGTAGATTTTTTGTCTTAACAAGATCAAGCTAGCCTTGCAATCTTTTTATAAATGGTTCGAGTGATCAAATGTATTATAAATTGGTGTAGTTTTTTCCCCATTTGTCGAATGGCTTAGGTGGTTTGGGCATGTAGAGAGAGGACTTGAAGATTTCGTAGTAAGGAAAGTAGATCAGATGGAGGATAGGAAGACCTGTAGATACTGTAATAGATTATGTAGTAAGGAGAGTAGATCAGATGGAAGATAGTTAGGTTAAAAGAGTTAAAGGAAGACCTATAAAAACTATAAGAGAAACTATTATGAAAGACTTAGAGATCAATGAGTTGGATCCAAATATGGTTTATGATAGAACAGTCTGGCGTAATTTGATCCATGTAGCTACCCAACTTACTTGGATAAGGCTTGGTTGTTGTTGAGTGTCTTTTTTTTCAACGAGGATCTTTGTCACAAACCATTGCATCCTTAGCCTGTCTAATATTTTTATCACATTCTTTGCTTCCGAAGAGATTTAAATTTTCTCAAGTAGCAAATCTTCGCCATCATTGGAAACCATCGTTCAATCTATGTTTAGAATACATTTGAATGTTTCATTACAATTGAAAATTTAAAATGAAGAGTTCAGTCCAAATTTTCATTTGATTTTAGTATGGAGATGCAATCTATGATAGAATCAGTGCTAAATTTACGTTTAGCTTCATTCTTCAATGGTAGTGATTGTTTAACTAATGCTTCCACTCATCTATTGCCTTCTGTGTTTGATGCCATTGATATCGCTGTTTCTTATTTCTTTTAATATCATGTTTCCATGACTTTTAGTGTGATAATTACTCTGCAGTGCAAGTTTTTATTGTTGTTTATAATTATTTGTTTGACGGAGTATTCTTACTTTGAATCAGGCTGGTGATGCTCTGATACAATTATATAACAATTTTATCACCGACTTCGAGACCAAAATCAACCTTCTCAAGTTGGCACATTTTGCTGTGATGGTTTCTCGACGGTATTCTGAGAAAGAAGCTGGCATTGGTTATCTTGAAGGTGTCATTGAGAAACTGCAAGCCACTAGAGAGCAGCGTATAGAAGAGCCTATCCTATACATTAAGATGCAAATTGCCTTATTCAAGCTTGAGCAAGGTGACCAAAAGGAATGCAAGAATCTTCTGGAAAATGGGAAGAGTACACTCGACAGCATGACAGATATTGATCCAACTGTGTATGCGAGCTTTTACTGGGTATCATCTCAATATCACAAATCCCGTCAGGAATTTGCTGAGTTTTACAAAAGTGCTCTTCTCTATTTGGCATACACATCAGTGGAGTCTCTCTCTGACTCATTCAAGCTGGTATGTTAGCAGAATTGTCTGCAATGTTTTGTTGATTTATTTATTCCTTTTGTGCTGTCTCAAATTATAGCTATTTGCTTACACCTTACATTAACATAAGAGCATGTGTTTCACAGTAGCTAAACATCCATTTTCTAGGGAGTTTCTCCCCTTATCAATCTGGATTTTATGATTGGGTTCTTTACATCATAAAAACTTCGGAGGCGTAGCTAAATTATAATGAAACACTGTGTTAAAAAGTTGTCTTATTCTAGATAGTAGTTATGCAACACTGGACAGAGATATGATATGTGGCAGATGTTAGAATGTGATTTTTTTTTTTTGCAATTGTAAGATACTACACAACTGTAATTGATTACCCAAAACTACTTTTGAATTAGTTTAACAGTGACATAAATCTTAATTTAAAAGAAGCAGTATTTTAAAATTAGCTTGAAGTTATTGTAATTGTAACAAAATGTTAAAATGTTTCTTAGTATTGTGGTATTCCTATCTGTATGTCGATATATAAATTCAAAAAAAGACAAAAAAATTTCCATTAGAAAGCACCTTAAAATTCAGGTATGCCCAACATTAATTTGTGTCCAACACGAATGTAATGCAACACAACATAGTTTTGAGCTGTTCATGCGTCCTAGGTCTTGATGGTAGTTAAGATAAGTAAAGCTTCAAACCGCGCTTCTTCAACTATCATCAGAGACAAAGGGTAACCTAATTGGTTTTTCATAATTATTTCGATCATACATTTACACCACAAAGATTTCTATGTTGTCCTTACTAATGCACCTTTTTTTGTGATTTGTCAGGATTTGGCATTTGACTTGTCCCTTTCTGCTCTGCTGGGGGATAACATCTACAACTTTGGAGAGCTACTTGCCCATCCTATTGTGAGTATTTACATCATAATTTCTTAAAGGGTAGTGTTAACTTGTGCTCTTAGGGCACATGTTAAGAAACTTAAAACAAGAAACATTCTCTAAAATTTTGTGCATTTAAATGATTAAAAAGTTAAATATTAAATGCAATGCAGACATTCCAATAAGTTTTTTCTATATTTGAAGTTAACATTTCCCTTTTTTAAATGCTTCTTATCTGGAATTTCTTCACTCTGCTTATTGGATAACACAATATATTATACCTTCGACAGATTAAGAGCCTTCTAGGGTCAAAGGTGGAATGGCTCTACTATATTCTGCAGGCATTTAATTCTGGTGATTTGGTTCGATATCAAGAATTATGTCAGGTGCATAATGATGCTTTGAGTGCTCAACCAGCACTAGTTCAAAATGAACAGAAGCTGTTGGAAAAGATCAACATTCTGTGTCTGATGGAAATTATATTCAGGTATATATTCATTGAACATATTGTCGAAATCATCATATTCGGAAATGATGTTGAAACTGTTTGTTTTATTTCCAACTCAATTGGTGGTGGTTATTTGCAGCCGGCCTTCGGAAGATCGAACTATTCCCTTGAGTGTTATTGCAGAGCGAACAAAACTTTCTATAGAGAATGTGGAGCATCTCCTTATGAAGAGCCTATCTGTAAGTTCAACTTGAAGTTCTCTAATATATTTTTTCTTTATAACCATACAAAGTAGTAAGCTTTCAACACGTGGGTTGGGCAATAAATGTGAAATTTTTGCATTACATTGTATTACTCTTGTTTACCTGCTTCATTTGTCTATCGGCTTATGTAATTTTTTAAGGTGTTAATCTTTAATAATGACATTCAGTAGCATTGATCTTTAGGATGTGAATGTCATGTTATCACCAGAAGAATTATGCTGTTTTTTGGTTTTACCTAAATTCTTCTATTTTCAAGCTCTAGTTCCTAATGCTAACTTGACACCCAAACTGTACTTGATGATCCGTTTTTCTTACCATGCTAATGCTTTGATAGTTGCTTCCATCTAATGACAAATTTTGCTATTCAAATTTGAAAAAATGCTTTTACTTTTTGTATTTTGGAAATGGTAGTTTTCACTTTTTTGTTCTTTTTCTTGTCCTTTCTTTACCTTGCACTGTTAATGTTGAAATTTTGGTGTTCCAACATACTGTTTCGCTGGTCTTTCTATTCCTGTTTAGTGATTGACTTCAGGGTTTCCGTTAGAAATTGCTTTGGTTTGGAAAAATGCAGTGTTCTATTTACTTAGATGTTCATAACTAAGGATGTATAAGCAAATTTCATTCTCTTTTGTATGAAGCATTGCATACTCCATTTTAAAAAAAGAAGTTAGCCTTTTTGTTTGTGAAGACCATATGGAGTTTGGCAAATGTGTTAAATTTTTAAGCTTTATATGAACAAATTTATTCCAGGTTCATCTGATTGAGGGTATAATTGATCAAGTGGAGGGCACAGTACATGTTTCCTGGGTGCAACCAAGAGTTCTGGGTATTGAACAGATAAAATCCTTACGGGATCGATTGGACAGTTGGACCGGAAAAGTACACACTGCGTTGTTGTCTATCGAGGCAGAAACGCCTGATTTAATTGGATCGTGAATTTTCTGTTCTTGTTTCTTGCGAATTGTAACGATTTCTTATGTTAAAGCGAACACATCATGAGGCAACAAAAGACGAAGAGACTTCCGAGTTACATGGGCATATAGCCAACGCTTCATTTTGTTTTGTCTGCTGCTTTTGAATGGTTGCTGGAAATAGCAGCCTCTTGTACTTGGCTTAGAAATTATTGGTTCTATATGGTTGCATGCCTTGAGACATGTTGCATCAGTTTGAAACAGGCTGTTTTTATGCATTAGAGTGATGACAAAACTATGTACCTGGAATTTTTCTTAGATACGGCCATTTTATTCACTTTAGGAGTTCTTTTAATTTAATTATCAAGCTAAGCGACTATTTTCTTTTGCAAAATCTTTTGGTTGCTGCTATTAATATTACTGTGTTATAAAATTCTTGTCTCATAACTGATAAAATTACTTACCAAACAGGGTTTTCAAAGTAGTACTGCATCATGTCCGAATTATTTTTGGTTAAGTGTGTGTTTGGTTTCAAGTTTTCTACCCTAGATTTACGTTTTTCATGGTTTCCAAAGTGTTTTTGCTGCGATTTCTATCCAATTGCTAGCTCCTGTGTAGACGTGAAAAGTTGTAGTGATTTGGTTCAATGTGATGCTTTACCAAACACATACTAAGTTGTTCCGACTTATATTTTCGTCTAGGTTTGTTGCACTAGCTCGATAGATAATTTGAACTCGGCTTGCAGCACTGTCTGCTTTGATTTTTCATTGTTTTGTTGAAGGGTCAATTTTACCTCTAACCTATAAGAGCAGCGGTTTTCAACCCAGTTTATTAAATTATGTTTTGCAATTTCTCCTATTATTATAACTTGACTCTTGCAAATAATAACAAAAGTTAACGGGTTTTCTAATACAAAAAGAAAAGACAATTATCTGCATCTAGTTAGTTAAGTACATTTCAACATAGGATGTCCTCAAATGTAAAAAGAAAACATAGGATGCCTTCTGATGCAATGTTTATGGTTTTTATCATTTACAAAAAAAAAAAAAGAAAGAACAAGAGAAGGATATGGTTTTACTTTGCAAACATATACAAAATGGTTGAATGTGCATGCTTGATGAATCGATGCATGTTTTATTTGTTAAGAATATGCATGCTTGATGTGGAAATGTATAAGTTAAATGTTAATTTTTTTACTAATATACATGCTTGATGTCGAAATGTATTAGTTAAATATGGTTAATTTTGTCTTTAACTTTATATTATATTCTAATTATTTAAATGTTTACTAGTATAACTAATATAAAGTGAAAAATATAATTAAAACTAAAATATTATATGTACTAATACTATTTCTTTTTTTAGATAATGGTGGTAATGAGTATTAATATATTTATGTATTAAAGAAATTAAAATAAACCTTACACTGCATATATGATTTATGTATACATGTTTTGATGCTTGGTGTCTTTAATTTAATGTATCACATGGGAACTTCAGCATTTAGCAAAGGCAAGTCTATAATGGTTACAGAGAGTACAGAAGTGCACAGACGACAAATATACTGGCGAATGGCACGTGATATACACATGACAATTACTAAGTCATAAAATTTGATTTGATTGGATCCTTAAAAGTTTGTCCTTGTTTATTTATTTTTGAAATAAAATGAGTATCACAGTCGAGTAAGTGTAAGTTTGATTTTATGTGAATTGATTTTGTAAAGATATTAAATATGTAAATATTCGATTTTAAATTTTTCATCTTTTAAGATAAATTAGTAGTGTTAACTAAGAACATGTTTACAAAAAAATATAGCAACAAATGTATCAAGTAGTTTAAAAATAACTAATACTCAGAGACAAATTTTTAACTTCCAAATAATATTACTTACAAATAGAAATGGAGGGAGTATATGGAACCCATTTTTTTATTTTTTATTTTTATATGCTTTTTATGTACTAGTTATATTAATGTGTGGGCTATTCTGAAAAATCATTTTCTTCAAAAATAATTTTTATGTTCAAAATGAATAGATATTTTGATCAATTTTGATAAGAATCGAATCATTTTAAATAGAAGGAAGTGAAAAACAAAATATACGGTTTCCATACTTTTTCAATAATATTGATAGGAAAACCATTTTGACGTGCATAATTTTCAACTTGAATATTTTTTTATACCAGTTTGTACTTTTTTTGAAAATTCCTTAAAGAATAATCTCTAATATTCATATGAAACCCAGATTTACGAAATTGTACTATCTACTGACAAAAGACCCAGAACCATATTATTCAAAAAATTAATAATAACCTTGTTGATGTGACGTTTGTATTTATTCAAAATATTTCGAAATTTTACCGTGTTTAAAAAAACAAAAATACAATATTTAGTAAATTTGTCCATTTAATGTTGCCTTCAAAAGAATTTAATTCATATATATCATATCTCAATGTAAAAGATTATTTACACGAACATCAATTATATATAATCATCAAAATCATTGAAAATGTCTGGTTAATAGAATTATCTCAAGTAAACAAAACTTATGAAACTAAATAAATAAATAAAAATTCTTTGTACAAAAAAAATATCGCAGTTTGATTTTTTTTTTTGTTAATGAAGGTTGATTTTGATCGTAAGAAATTGCCTCATACGAGTGTAAAATCAATTTTCATTGTCAATAGTGACGCAAGGATTGAACTCTCAATCCTTAACTCAAAGGCGCACTCATTTACCGCTAGGAAGCATCATACACATCTGACAATATGTATAAATGTATATATACCAAAAAAAATATTTAATCGACAAATATTATTAAATATATATATATACCAATTAAAATGATTTTTTTCATCCACATTGCTGAAATTTGGGGCGTAACTCATCGTTACAAAATCGGAGTGTGAGGTGATGATTGTCCTCACTTATAAACACATTTTCAAGCTATATTTTGTTCGATATGAGACTCTTTAACACATTGCCTCACGACCAACACTATTGGACTTGATTCGTTGACATAAATGAGGGGTGGTCTAATGGATATTGGAGAGGCTCTTATACCATATTGAAATTTGGGGTCTAATCCACCCTTACAAAACCGACTTGTGTGGTG
>Ga0315914_1008024_pt1 | contig 14325 bp, 10 predicted proteins | sample MpolenodulesMG_FD_203920 | JGI IMG/M metagenome (GOLD analysis project Ga0315914, IMG submission 203920) | Medicago polymorpha root nodule microbial communities from Los Angeles, California, United States - elongated nodules | ecosystem: Host-associated > Plants > Roots > Nodule | place: USA...
TTAAAAAAAAAAAAAAAAAAGAAGGAATCACCCACCACCATTTGTCTTGTCTTTGGTGCTCCTTTTAACAAAGGAAAACCTCAAGGGAGAGTTGATGTTGGTACTTATGAATGCGCCTTTTTGCAAGGAAAAGAGACATCGGAAAACACAATGTTAAAAATTGTTGAAGTTGGGAAGCAAATTTTCTAAGGCTCTATTATTCAATGTTCTTGCTAGTGAGGTGCCTCTTTTTCTTTGATGAAACATAAATCTGTGATTTTGACGATTTTCATTTTCGTTTGTTTTCTTCTTTTTTTTTTTTTTTACTATACATAGTCTTTAAACACAACTCAGTTGATAGTTGCAGTGTAGTCTGTAGAAACATTTGACATGTTAAGACGCCAGTTTGAATTCACGTTTTCCCACACTTAAGACGTGTGATTCTCGCCACCAAACTATTTTAAGGGGAAAAAAACGTTTTAATTTCCCTCTTTCCGGTTTAACAAATAAACGAGTAAAAAAGATTTGATATCATTAGCATTTTCTACACCCAACTTGTGTCTTACTTTTTTTCTCTGAACAAAATTAACTATAAAATCATATAACTAATAGAAATTTCAATATCATGCAACAACGAAAAAAAACTAAATTTTTGTCCTTGTCTTTTTGTCATTTTCAATTTGTTCTTTAAGGTTCTTGATGGGTAAGGTAAAATCATAAATTGATAGTTGGAGGAAATTGACATTTCTCTCTACCCGTTTTTTATAAAATATAATTTATCCTCTAAACAAAAATCAGGAAATTGACACTTCTCTCTGCCCTTTTTTTATAAAATACATTTTTTTTCTCTTTTTTAACCAAAACTTGCAAAATTACAATTATGTTCCGGGTAAGCATATACTCACAGGTCAAATTTCGTTCCCTAACTTTTTAAGCATGTTAGAACATTGTAAGAACTTTCACCATAAAATTTTGGAGTTTTTAAGTGAGGGACAAATTAATTATGAATTGTCTAAGAATTTCATAATTATGGGAAATGACAATTAATAATTAATTCGTCCCTCTTTTAAGAACTCCAATTTTTTCTTGTGGGGATTCTTATGATGTTATAAACATTATAGCAAAATTAAGGAATAAAATTTGATCGGTGAGTATATGCTTATTCGGAACAAAAGTGCAATTTTGCACGTTTAGGTCAAAAAATAAAAATAAATTGAGGATTCTTTAGAATGATTTGAAACTTTGCATATCTTCTCTATAAAAAATCAGCTCAAACTTCGATTTCTACGTCGAGATTTTCGTTTTTATTTTGTTGATATTTTGGCGTTTTAAAAATTCACAATTAATTTGTCCCTTGTCAAAAAACTCTAATTGTATATAGAAAGTCATATTTTAACATCCTAAACATACCTGCAAAAAAATCATGAAAAAATTCAACCTCTAGGTCTTTTTTTCTAGATTTTATGTCTTCAAGGAAAATTATGAGGGCAAAAATAGGAAGAATCTCAATTATAATCTTTTTTTTTTTGCAGCGTCATTTTTCCGACTTTGTTTATATTACATGATCAATTTGAACAATGAAAAGTTTTATATGATTTTAAAAAAAAAATTAACTACTTGATTAGATAATAAATATAAATAAAATAGTTTAAATGAATGTTATAATTAGAGTAAAAACATACTACACCAAAATTCAGTAAAGTATATAGAAAAAAAAATTGATACACATTACAATAGTATAATTACCAAAGTGTCTCCCATAAACATCATGAGCACTTGATGTAATTATTCAACTCTTCAAAACCACATTATCATCCTTGCCATGTGATTCTGAATCCGCCAAAGAATTATTCTCTATGTTAGAGACCAAGTCCATCACAGAATTTACCTTTGCAGCATTTTTGTAATCTATCTCAGATCCATTGGCATCAAATATTTTGAAATAAAAAATATTATTTCCTTCGTAACAGAATTCCATGGTATGTTGATCAGTAAGACCATAAGTTGACCCCACTTCAAATCCATATGGGAAGACAACACTATGATCCATACTCATTATTTTCCATGTCCAAAGTAGATATTTTGGATCTGCTGCGTAAAATGGTTCTCGTTCTTCCAACTCATATTTTCAAAGATGGTAAAACAAATTGTCAATCAATATTGAATCCTAAAGTAAATTAAAACAATACAACTTGAGACAGTGTAATTTATATATCTTGAAGAATTTAATTTGTAAATACTCACAATGTAAAAGAACTTTCGACAAACACATCAATCTAATCAAGTTTTACTATTTAACTATATCATAATATTACTTTCGTCTCTAAATATAAAACTTTATATCATAATACTACGTATGTCACTAAATATAAAACTTTCTTGACATGGCTTCTGAAGAAAAAAAACTTTCTTGACATACCCTTACTTTTGTTTTAATTTTTTCTCTCTAATAAAAATATATTCAGTGATTCTATCTTCTTAAGGATACAATTTTAAAATAATATCAATTTTCAATAAGTTTAATCTCAAAACCAATTTTTTATTTCTTGTGATTTACCCAGTGAAACCCTTAATTTAAGAAGGAAGATCATATTATTTACTAAAACATATACATAGCTATTTAAATTGTAAGATTTGATTGGACGTTTATTTAAAACTATTTTACACATTTAAATGTATATTATACATAAATTAAATTCAACCACAAAATATACGCAACAAAAAAACTATTGTAAATATGTTCACCTTGTATGGATGAAACTTTGTTTTGAACTTCCTGGACTTGAGAATAGGAGATAAGAGCGTTGGTGTTGACATTCTCCTAATATTAGTAATATGCAAATACTATTGTTAGATTAATAATATTTCAAATAAGAATTTTATTGTTACATATATTTAGTTCATTTTGTTTATTTTCAAATAAAGAAACTAAACGTGATAAAATTAAAATTGTGTGCTAAGTTGAGCCATAACAAAAACATCAAAGGAAGACAATTCAAGAACAAAAGATGCACTCATTATCTCTATACATTTGTATATCTTTTTTTCTTGATAAAACTAATCAATATATTAACAAAAGGTGTGTCAAGAAGAAGGTTACAACATAGCTATTATCAGTAAAACGTATTCAACCAACAAAATTGATCAAAAAGATTTTACACCACAACCATCAACCAACAACAGACAAAACAAGCAGATATACCAAAATGTTCAACAAAACTCCCAAAAATACTAACACATCAATAAATACAATGAACAACAATTTATAATCTAAATCAAATTGTTTTATATGTTCTAAACAACATTTCATATCCAATTTTCTCCCTTCTATAACTACTTAACAATTTTTATATTTACCTATTACATTGCACTTATAATTTATAAAGAAACGAGCATGTCCACTCATTAGAAATAGAAATACAATATATATTGGGATTCTATACCTAATAAAAGTAACCATTACTAACAACGCATACAAATAATCACTTTAATCATAAACTTCATAAGTATCTTACATCTTGGTCATAAAAAAAAAAAAAAATAAACAACCAAGACATATATCTTAGTAACAAATTCATACAAACTTTGAAAAACTCCAACATTGGCATTATCATAAAAAAAGTGAGAAGATGAACATAACTTATAGTCATAAATGAATACACAATCAACAATATCAATGAGTAATAACACAATAAAAATACATATATGTAATAAGGTAGAAAATACTCATATACATGTAGATGAAAATACATATATGTTAGGGTGTGCTTGCTTCAAGTTTACTAAATTTATTCCTAGGAATAACATTCATTGGAATATTGCATCAAACAAAAAATAACATTCATTGGAATATAAAGATATGAATTTTATTCCAAGGTATTTAGAAAAAAGATGTTTGATTAACATTATAATATTCACTGAAACATTAATAGGGAGATTAATAGGTAGTTCCACATGAATATATTCTCATCATCATGATAACTTTATTTCCACCATTTTTTGGGAAATTTTTTCTATTCCCAATAATATTTTACACTCAGGAATAAAATTTAGTAAACTTCTACCAAACATGGGCATGTACATTTCTATCATTTTATTTTCAGAAATCTACGAATATAACTTGAAACAAACACACCCTTATAGATGAGTATCTTATTTGCACCATCCTCATATTCGGGTGGATATTTGTAGCATATGATTTAGACAAGTTTATGAATATTTGCAAAGCTAATTGCGGGAATCCTTAAATCTATATTACAAAATACCAAACTTAAACATATAAAGTAATTAAAAAAAACTATCTTAGTGCTAAATCAATATATTGATAAAATTCAATATTCAACTTTATTATATTTAGACCCATAAATTCAAACAAAAATTCACTTTTAACAAAATTTAAGAATTTTATTAAAATATTATAAGATTTAACAACAAATATTTTAGTAATTTTATGTATTAGGTTTCTAAATGATTGAACGAATACCATAGTATTCACTCTCTCTTCGTTAACACAAGTAAGAACAAACACATGATGATTTTATCATTGTGTATCCATTAAAGCATACATATCAGATCTATTGTGAATATCATCAACAAATATCTGCAGATCTAGATCTAATTTTTTGTACATATACTCGTATGTGTAAGAACATGAAAAATCATAAGAAAATCTAAGAACATTTATTTCACAATACCAAAGGGCGAAACCCTAAATACAACAGTAGCATTTGAAGAAAAAGATCGCACAGAAAAATGTAAAAGAACACATAGGGACAATTTAGAGGATGATAAAGAAACATACCAAAGAATACTCACAAAGTAGATGTTAAGAATTTAGTTGAAACACTTGACACAAAAACAAACAAGTATCAGTCTCGTAGGACGAACATTGTGTGAGTAGTGATATAAGCAATTTTAATACCTTTCCGTAGGTGATAGCCAATAGTACCTAGGCAACATAAAACGACATAGTTTATATAATTCGGCAAAATTCGAGTAAAAGTTGATAATATTATTTAATCATTTTACCTTAAAAATAGCACAAAAATATATTTTACTAAAATGGCCTAAGCACGTGATTTTTTTTGTGGTGTTCGGGGTTCGAACCACAGACTTTACATATATTATGCATTGTCCCTACCAACCGAGTTAAGCTCACGAAGACAAACACATGAATTTTTTTAATAATTTAAATAGGTCGTGACCATAATTTTTTTCAAAATAGATAAAATCACGGTAAGATATAGATATTCAATAAAATACATTTATTTATCTAATAAAATCAAGAGATAAAAAATTAAAGTTATTTACCCATAAATATTTTACTAGAGATCTGTCGCTATCGATGATTGAAAGATAATTCTAAAGACCAAGATGAGACACAAAGAGAAAAAGAATCTTGTCGTATTTGTATAACTTTTTGTGATAACCATTGGGACAACCTCATTTTTCTCTCTTTTTATTAGTCAAGAACAATAGTGAAATGCATGAACATGTAATATTTGGCAACCTAATAAACTAAGGCATAAAGAAAAGAAAAAGTTTCTGTTTATAATGTCAATTCATAAGGACAAAGTTTCAAGCATCTGGTTCAAAGATTATTCACCACTTCCAGAAAAACTCACAACATATCTTTATTACTTGCACATAAGCACAAGCAGTCTCTCAAAACCCCCAAGGTCAGAACAAGACCCTCTGCCGTAGTAGGAGGAGGAAGCAAAAGCTGATGGTATGATTCAGTTGCCAGATCCAGAGAAACAATGCCACCGGATACCCATAAAAGTATGGTGAAAATTGAAGTAGTTATATGGGAATCCCATAAAAGTATTCTATTTTCTACGGTATCGGTGGTAAGCATGAGATGGTGATGGTGCTTGTAAGCCTTTGTCATGGAAAGGTGCGTTTTGGCGAATTTGCACATGCATCGGAGCTGAAGTAGAAGCTTCACTGGAAGTCTAGAAAATATATCTTCAACCAGTTCAATGGGAAGCAACGGCTTCTTCTTCATTTGCATGGTGGTTCATTTTATGAGAGTGGAAAAAGGAAGAAATGAAGAATCAAAGATATTATTTAGTTTAGATTGATTGATTTGTGAGAAGCCAAGCTGAACATGGTCATTTCTTATAAAGGAAAGGTGGGTTTCTTTTTCAAGAGGACAAAGCAAGGAAGGTATTTGTTTCTTTCTTTTTTTGGTAGTTTTCTTAAGAGAAGAGAAGGATCAATTGGTGATTATTTTCTTGTTTTTAAGACTTTCTTTAAAGAAGGCAGTGTATGTTTACTTTTACTACACTCGTATGCAAGGAACATACACACACTTATTCCACTTATATATTCACCTTCACTCATATTTATCTTCACTTATTTGCCCTTAATTCTTTTTCAACTTTTTTTTTTCAAAGACTTTGATTTTATGTTGCATTGCATTTTTATTTACTTTCACTGTTCTTTTTTTTGAACATGTTTACTTTCACTGTTCTATTTGTTTAATATTTAATTTAATTTACCCATTTTATCAAAGGATTCTAAAACAAGTTTGTTTTGAGAGAAGGCAAGGTATAAACTCCCCGACAGTACATACACACTCCATTTATATTCACTTTCATTCATATTTATCACACCCCACACAAAATATTCTATGATACACTTGAATTCTTTAAAAAATAAAATTTAGTGGCCGGGGTTTGAACCCCGAACCTTGCATATATTATACATTGTCTATATCAACTGAACTAAGCTCACAAGGAATCGGAATCTTTAAATTAAGGGAAAATTACACTAACCTCCCCTATGGTTTATGTAAATTGTATCTCACCTCCCCTCTATTTTTTTCACTCAGCAGCAATACCCCCTGCCGTTATCTCTCAGCCAATCTTCTGTTAGAAAAACTGAACTACAAAATTGATCAATTGTACCAGCCACTCATCATCCATTCTCCAACGAAGGAAATATTTTGACCAAAACAAAACAAGAAATACAAATAACATCAGGAAGTAAGAAATTGTCCAAAAAAAAATGATTTCTTAATACCCAAAATGAATGGGGTATAACTGAGACAGAATCTGATGAGTACATAAAAAATAATGGCAACATTTCTCCACCAATTGTGGAACACATTCAAAAGAAATTGAGCACAATGACGCTTCCAATTTGCATCACATAGTTGTATGTATAATCAATAATAAATTAAAATAGGGATCCCTCCAAAATTACACTCTGAATGTATAGGCCGCCATATTGCTATTCAAGAAACAATTTAATATACAATTAGGCAAAGCTTCACCAATAGGCAGGGAGATGATCTGCTGCTGAAGAACCTTTTATTCTTCATTATTTTGATTAGTTTGTAACAAGGGAAGAAGACGCTCAAAGGATATAACTATCATTTATGGCAAAGTAGCTTTCACTTCTTTCCTATCAGCACCACATGCCTGCAATTTAAAATATCACAAACCATAAGAGTTTAATAAAACACACCATCTACCAAACTACAATATAATTGTTCATGCCTTTTGTTTAGTAAAAGCTTTCACTACATAAAAACTAAATCCAACAAAATATTATTATTCTTCTACAAATTAAAAAAGTCTTCCATGTATATCAAATATCTGGAGTAATATTCTCCACAAATTTAAGCAAAGGATTGTTGAATCTGTCACATATCATCTGACATGCATTTGCTTGCTTATATTCAAATTTATTAAACATCAGGTATTTTCAATGAGATACAAAAGAATAATAAGTAGGGATGAAATAATTTGTTTACCTCAACCCCTAAGCCTTTAACATATACATTGGTAAATAGATCAGATGGGTCTGGCATTTGACTTTCCTGGAAATAAGACAATAAAACAGAACATAGATTGTAAAGCATATAAAAATATGTGGGATACCAAAGTTGGTATGAGAAGAATAAAAAGAATAAACAACTAATATATGGTCATACCTTTGCTTTGGCAATGGCTTCATCAACTTGTTTTCTGGCTTCCTTTTCAATATCCTAAAAGAAGAAATTGCACAATACTTTTAGCAATTAAACTCTAATGGTTGATAGAAGAAAATGGAAAATGGAAAATGATATATGAGGGCCTGCCTCCTCTGCCCAGTCCAATCCAAAGCACACAAATACTTGCTCAAACGCTAAAAGTCTTCCCCTTTTTCACACTACTTTTCAGTATTTACTTTAAAATATTTCACACTTGACACCTTCATCACACCTTATTTCCCCATGGGCAGTCTGTTATGTTCTGCCTATGAATGTAATGAGTCCTTTCAACAATGTCTAAAACTCTTCTTATTGCTCTCCTTTGTTCTAAAATCCATAACAGGTTTTCTCTGCTGATAACTAACTAGAGTATTTAATGATGAACTTCCTCTCCACTACTCCCCCCTAATAACTGAAAACTCACATGTCCAACCTCTCTCTGCCACCACCTCAATAAGGTCCCTGGTATTCACTCCCTGCACCTTCTTATTTTTCTTAGTGTAGACCCACTTAAACTAAATAAAAATGAAACTGTTTCAATTTTTGAACTTCAAAGTGAATAATAATGAAACTGTTTCTATTTGTGAACATCAAAGTGAATAGCCAGAAAAACTCAATGTATAAAGATGATCATAGAAGTATTTTATACAAAATAAAGACAGATATATCACATTTTACAATAGTTAAGCATGATTTCAAACTTCACGCAATCACCTTTAATTCCTTTTCAGTAGAAATGTCGTGAGCCAATACCAGCTTTCTTACTCTCTCAATTGGATCACGCTCCTGTAATCATAATAGTCAATAAAAAAGAGAACAGTTAATTCCTCAATTTAATTAAACAACAAGGACATTGTATACTGGTGATAGTGATATACCTGTCTAACCCCGCTAATCTCATCACGTGTGCGGTATGTGCTGCCTGGATCAGACATGGAGTGGCCATGGTATCTGTAAGTGTCCATTTCAAGAATCTGGACATTATAGTCATGAGAGAGAATGAGAGACCAATCATAATCTAGCAAATATTAACCTTCGATAAATAGGAATAAACTATCTATGCAAACCATAAATCAAATGATAAAGGAGAGAATAACTAATTATAATCCACAAATACCAACAACCAAGCCATACCCCACTAGGTGGAATTGGTCACATGAATGAGCCAATGACCTAACCCTTCTCATTTATATATAAAGGGAGCACATCAAGTGAGAGCACTAATTATTGCGAGAGAAGGGAGGGGTAAATAATAGCCCTTGGATTTAAATCAACTATTATTGAATCTAACTTCAAAACTGTACCCTAACTTTTTTTGTCAGTCAACACACGTGTGTGCCTTTGTCCTTTTCCCTGCATCTTCTTCACTCTAAATGTTAATATGCAAAATTAATCTATAGGAAATGAAATGCAATCAAAGCTTGAGACAAACCAGAAATTGATTGAATTGATTTTTTTTTTAAAAAACAGAAATTGATTGAATTGATTCTTTATAATAAAGTGTATCATGTTAATATCTACAAAACTAAATGTACCTATATCTAGTTTGATGACTAGTAAAATTTTCTTTATTGATTCCACCATAACAAATTATTTAGATCAAATATCTGATGATGAATATCTAGAGCATTCTTTTATCCCTAAAACTAATATAATGACCAATGAAATAATCATGGATGACAACTCCTAATCTAAACCGATCTGTCAAGCATTAGTAGATGAACAACCAATCCGGAACATCGTTTAACAATAGCTTTAGAAATAAGTATTCGTACAAATAAATGCAAGTAACTTTACTCACCAGAGGACCATTCTTCAAAGCATGTTCCTTTGCAAATTTGCAAGCTTGCTTTACAGCAAGAACATCCATACCATCTACCTGTACAAAGTAGATATATTTATTCATAAAATTTAAAAAGGGTTGTTCAAGAAAATACAATATATATATATATATATATATGCTTAGCACGTGTATATGTGGAGAGCCAGACAAGCTTACGCATACACAACAGGCAACAATCATACCCATAAAATATCTCTGCTCAAACAAAGATAGTAAAGACATGTACATCCAACTAAATCACACATGTATATAGCATGCACAATTCTACGTATTTAGGTAAGAAAAATGAAACACTTCACAAGAAAGGAGTGAAACCACTACAATCCAAAAAGAACCAACACAAGAACAAGAAAATCACCACGCATTTTAGGGATGTTTGCAGTGCGGTTTGGTTTGGTTTGGTTTTTAGGCTAAAAGTCATCCGAAACCACAAGATAAAAAAGCATGTGGGTTGGTTTGGTTCGGTTGACTTTTAAAATGAAAACCAAACCAAACCAATGAAGTTTGCGTTGGTTCGGTTGTTGTGGTTTTTTGCGAGACAATACAATATTTTGTTTCCAACATTAAAATCAAGTCAAAAGTTAAAAACAATTTATTTATTTTTCAACAATGTTTCAAATTTGATCTAAAATTAAAATTTTATTTTCATCCAACAATGTTCTCGTCAACATAGACTAAATTAAAAACATAGACTAAAAAGCAATTCTCTTCAATAAGAAATGCAAAAGACTAAGATCTTATCATTCTCTAAAAGTTCTCATTGAGTTTCTATGATTCAAGATATATCTAACATAAACATATATGCAAAAGTGCAAGTAGGATTAAATCAAAGCACATAAATACATATTTAGAATCAAAAGCATAGAAGAAACTTAACAAGAGAAAAAACATGTCTTGGTCAAAAAAAGAAGAGAAAAAACATGTCATTCTATAAAATTTCTCATTGAATTTCTATGAGTACAAAGTTGGGTGACATAAGTTTAATTTGATGCGGTTTGGTTCAGTTGCTAAAATAAAAAACGAAAACCAAACCAAACCATGTGGTTGAGTCAAAAATGATCCAAATACATCCAAACCAAATGAGGTTTTTGTCGTTTTCGGTTTCGATTGGTTCGGTTTGCGGTTTTCCTAATGGGTTAGTTTGGTTTTGAACACCCCCACCACGCATACCAAGTTCATTCCTCAAAACGTCATTAGGAATTTACATTCAAGACTAGCTAAACTGAGCAATATAAACATACAATGCAAAAAAAATTAACAACATGCACATAACACATCATATTAAATCATTATACTAATTTAGTTTGAAGAAAACAATGCATGAATAGTGAGGGAAAAAATATTGTAATACAAAAATCAACTTTAATTAGGACACCCAGTACTTCCCATACAATCCCAAAATTAATTGTAATTAGTACACCCAATACTTTCCATACAACCCCAAAATCAATTGTAGTTAGAACACCCAATAGTTTCCATACAACCCCAAGTTAACATTACTGTATTGGGTGCCTACCTAAATCACCTAGGTTGTTGGGAGTATTCTACATTGAATAGATAAAAGTTCTCAACGGGCTAGTTTTTGAGTTGGCCTCTCCTCATGGACTTCAGTCCCTAACAATTGGTGTTTTCGTTGAGAGAAAGCCTAGTCCGTTGTGTGAGAGAGCCTCGTGGCTTAAGTACCACATTTAGCAGTTTTATTTACTCAATGTAGGACTCTTAACATAGGTTATCAACTATAATCAAGCCACATGTCAGTATCTATACTTTGAATTAGAAAAGAGCAATTGCATTGCATTCCAAATCCAACATAAAAAGTAATTCCTTACTAGAAGATAACAAATAACTATGCAATAACATAACAAACCATTTAAAATGCCATTCCAAAAGTTACCAAAACTTGCTAATGATTAATCTTACTAACCTTCAATCCAGGAGCATAATCCCCACGCTTGTAATACGCAGGACTTTTGGCAGATCTCCACTCAGCAGTCCCCATTCCATCTGTTACAGAAATCAAAATCAAAATCAAAATCCAAAAAAACAAATAAAGTAATCATTCAAAACTGATGAAAGTAGAATGACTCACAATGATTATTCTCACAAACCAAAATAGCAGGAAGATCCCAAAGAGCAGCAATATTAAGAGCTTCAAACAACTGACCCTGATTAGCAGCACCATCACCATACAAAGCAAAAGTAACATTAGGATCCTTATTATACTTCTGACCAAAAGCCAATCCAACTCCAAGAGGAATCTGAGCTCCAACAATCCCATGTCCACCATAAAACCCACCTTCCTTCCTATAAAAATGCATGGAACCACCTTTCCCCTTGGAACACCCATCTTTCCTTCCCATCAATTCAGAAAAAACCTCAATTAGGGTTCCACCTCTGCAGAGAAAAGTACAGTGATCACGATAAGCGGTGATAACGCAGTCTTTTCGATTAATAGCGGCTTCCATTCCAACAGCAACGGCTTCCTGACCGTCGTAGAGATGGCAGAAACCGCGGATGAGTTTGGCTTTGTAGAGAGAGTCAGCAGCGATCTCCATACGGCGCATGAGAACCATGTCGTTGAAGAAGGACATGAGTTCGGAGGCGGTGGTTTGGACAGTGGTGGAAGGTGGTTCGCAGTTGTGGGAAGTGAAAGGGATGGAGGTTTCGACGGTTAGGGTTTCGGTGGAAGAGGAAGAAATGGAACGGTGTCGTATGGAGGAGGATAGGAAGTAGGGTTTGAGGAGAGTGGATCCGAATTGGGAAGATGAGAATCGTGATAGAGCCATTTGGATTGGATTGGATCTGATACTGGAAAATGAGCTTAATGAATTGAATTGAATGAGAAGTAAAGTAATGAAAATTTGTGATTCAAATGATTAGGTTAGGTGAAGAAGAGGGGTCAAATTAGGGGAGCTATGATTCTTCTTCTATACATGGAAAGAGAGTGAGTGAGGACGCTATTCAATAAAATAGTTGGTGGCTCAATTAGGGGAATTCTGTTTCTTAATTTTTTTATTGTGAGATAAGATTATGGTCGTATTCGCATCACACAATCGCATGTCAATCTCTACGCATTTCTTCCAAACAAGTATTTCTTCTAGTTAAATGTGTTTTTCATCTCAGAATTTTTTTTTTTAATAATATATGTATAATATAGTTCAATTAATAAAGAGATTGTATAATATACAAAGAGATTGATGTTGGAATCTCGGATTCTCTCCTTTTTCACTTTTAAGATGAATTTTTAACCGCTAAACTAGTTAATAAAAAAAATTGTATAAATAGTTTTTCTCACAACTTTTTTTTGTTGAAATTTTTACAATTTTTTATCAAATAGTTTAATAACTACAAATTCAACCATTAAAATAAATAAATATAGAACTTGTTGAAACCTCAATCCATTTTACGGTCAAAAGTGTCAAGTTCATGGACCATATTTGTATATTATAAATAGTTTCTTTTTCTTTTTTTAAGGAGGATAGTATAAATAGTTATTGACGATTTTATGGATGCATTTTGATTAAATTTAAGGGTTAATAGATCTTTATCTCCTGTAATATAGGTCATTTTTGGTTTGATTTTTGTTTGGCCTACTAAGGAATAAATCAAAACAAAAAAAAATTACAGGGGGCAAATAAAAAAAAATTACAGAGAGGAAAATTAAAAATGACCTATATTACAGGGGATAAAGACCTATTAACCCTAAATCTAAATACTTAGCCGTCTTTTCACGACATGAAAGGCCAATTCATGTTTGCGACTGTGATGCGGATCTGTTCCTTTCTTTTCTTTTTTAGTATTGTAAGTTAGGCACACTTTTTTATCAAAACATGTTTCTTAATTTCCCTAAAATAATGTCATGGTCAATTTTGTTATGTGCAACGATTTTTTCTTCTCTTTTTCTTTTTTGTTAAATCATGTATGTTCCTAAGAAAAACATGTCTGTTTCTTGAATAATCCAGTTGCCTTTTTGTGGAACTTCAGTGGATTTAATAAATTAATTTGGACCATGCTCAACAACAAGTGCTAACATGTCCTTAAAAAAATAAAAAATAAAAAGGTGCTAGTACGTACAATGTTTCGCAAATTAATTTTCTTATTTTCTATAAATTGAGAAAATTGTATTATTGGGTAGTTTTTATGATTAGTGTAACCTAAATCATCCTTATTTTAGTTGTTTCATGTTTCCTACGAGTGACATCCTTGGCGATCAATTCAAGGATAAATCCAATGTTTGAATATGAGGAAGAATAAGACAAAATTGTAGAAGAAGAGACAGGTTCCAAGTATTGAGTTAGTACATCCTAGTCCTAGTTGAAGAATGGATAAAGACTATACTTGGAACAATATCTTCCTAGGTGATATAGGAGTTCATCTTTGCTCCATTTGCCTTTGCTTCATTTATCTCATTTACATTTATGGATGTGTGACACGTGTTAAAATAATATCTAATGGTTGAAATTAAAAAGGGAAAGATAGGTAATAAAACAAAATCCCTAGCCTACTGTTCACTTCTCCTTCA
>Ga0315914_1008030_pt1 | contig 14319 bp, 10 predicted proteins | sample MpolenodulesMG_FD_203920 | JGI IMG/M metagenome (GOLD analysis project Ga0315914, IMG submission 203920) | Medicago polymorpha root nodule microbial communities from Los Angeles, California, United States - elongated nodules | ecosystem: Host-associated > Plants > Roots > Nodule | place: USA...
TGAAACAGTTAGAGTTTTCCCTTGCTAACTCATGAGCGACCTCATTCGTTTGCCTCATATTAAACTAGACATGAGCGTTTTGAAATCTATCCTGATACAATTGTAAGTTTAGAAGGAATAAAAAAACGTGTAAAAATATATATTGGCATGTGCACTTGCTTTGCCTTGCTCTTGATCTGAAAATACAACAAAAAACCACCTAGGGTTTCACTTAAATATTATTGGCAAGGGAGAGAGTGTGTACATGAAGGGAGATTTTCATATAACTTTTTTATGCTTCAACTTTTCAGGAAGCATACCATGCTTATACAACAATGCTAGGACATTTACGCTCCAAAGCTTTAGCTGATTTTAAGACCAAGCTGGATAAATCACTAAACAATGGTGAAGAGTTTGTTTCATCTGTTCACATGTGCACTAAGTCTATTATGCTCAATTTTAAAGAAGGATCTGCTGGTAATAATCACATAGGAATTTTTTTTTCATATTAGATACTCTAGCTTCTGATTTGCTTTTGTAGGTATTCTCATTTTATAGGAACATATTCTCTCTTGAATGGATTTACTTCCAACTGAGTTGCTAATTCTCCATAGCCATCATATAACTCTTTCATATATATGCTCATTCTTATTTGTTTTGATTTTTCCAGACGCTGCTCCAGGACACGCGAATTGGGATGCTTCAGAAGTGCAATCCGAGCTTTGTAGTGATATCGATTCACATGTAGAATTGCTGAAAATAACAATGGTAATATTGTTGTCTCTACAACCACCATTGATTTTTTTTTTTTAAGAAGTTAAACTAGCCCACCCAAAATAGTACCAAATTGATTAAGAGATTTGAGGAGACGCACACTCCAAGGTACCAACCCAACACCATTAAGTCAACCAAAGTGGATTACAACCACCATCAATAATTAAACCCCATATCACTAGATTTCATTTTCTCTTCATTAACCTTTTTCACTTTCTATTTTAGTTGGCTACACATTGGATGAAAATCCATTCTTGTCCTTTCTTTTTTTCCTTATAACAAACTTTATTTGGGACATACTATACTAACGAAGGTTCTATTTATTTTTTTGTTATGGATTTAGGAGGCTGAAAAGAGTGCCAAAACTTTAGCACTTGTTAAGGAGGTATGTAGCAATTGGGACCTTTTCCTTATAACAAACTTTATTTGAGGCATACAACCCAAGGTTCTATTTATTTTTTTTGTTATGGATTCAGGAAGCTGAAAAGAATGCCAAAGCATTAGCTATTGTTAAGGAGGTACGTAGCAATCTGGACTTTTTCCTTATAACAAACCTTATTTGAGGCATACTAACGAAGGTTCTATTTATTTTTTTGTTACGGATTCAGGAGGCTGAAAAGAGTGCCAAAACTTTAGCAATTGTTAAGAAGGTACTTAGCAATTGGGACTTTTTCCTAATAACAAACTTTATTTGAGGCATACTAACGTATGTTTTGTTTATTTTTTTTGTTATGGATTCAGGAGGCTGAAAAGAGTGCCAAAACTTTAGCTATTGTTAAGGAGGTACGTAGAAATCAGGACTTTTTCCTTATAACAAACTTTATTTAAGGTATACTAACGAAAGTTCTATTTATTTTTTTGTTACGGATTTAGGAGGCTGAAAAGAGTGCCAAAACTTTAGCAATTGCTAAGAAGGTAGGTAGCAAATGGAATTTTTCCTTATAACAAGCTTTATTTGAGGCATACTAACGAAGGTTCTATTTATTTATTTTGTTATGGATTCAGGAGGCTGAAAAGAGGTCCAAAACTTTAGCAATTGTTAAGGGTGTAGCAATAGGGACGGCAGTTGGAGTGGCTGGGGTGGCTGGGTCAGCCGTGGTGATTTTGCTTGGTGCGCCGGTTGCTGGGGTTGGGACTACTGCGGTGGCTATTAGTGTTATGACACTTGCTGCACCCACCGTTGCAATAGTGAACAGTGTTTGCGAATTCAGCAATAAATATAAATCAAAGAAAGAGTAGTAAAAGACCGTGCTTGGCTTAGTTTTCGGTTCTTTACTCTGATTTTGATATGCATGGTTCTTTTTGGTCTTTTAATATGTTGTAACAATAATTTCTTGATGTTCATATTGTTAAATAGACTCTAAACCTAATAGCGTCATTTGTGTATTTTATTTACATAAACATATGGGGAAAAAAATATGAGAGTTACTTTTCCCACCCTGTGGCTTTCCTTACGCGCCCTTTTTTTTTCCAAGATTACCCCTGGTCTGGATTTCGTTTTCCGGATTGAATTGTTATAATTTACCAGATTTATCCGGATTTCAAAATCCGGAATGGCCTTTTTCCAGAACTTTTTCATTTTTAAGCTTTGAAATTCTTTCTATAAATGCAAATAAAAATATAAAACAGAAATAAAAAGACAAAAAGATAAAAACAACTCATTTCATTGATATTTGAATAATACATTACAATAATGTTGAAGCTTTTTACATAAGAACCTAAAATTATTCCTAATCTTATTACATAAGAACCTAAAACTATTTCTAGGGGGTAAGCTATACCAATGGCTCCGACTGAGAGCACATACCAGTTGCTTCACTGTTGGCGGGGAGACAGAGGGGGCACAGGGGCCTCTAGGGAGCAAGAGACCATGATGGTCAAACTTACACCCAGACAGACCAACCTCACACCCAGACTGACCCCTTCCCTATTGACCGATCATATGACCCCTGATGGATTTCCAAAGAGGCCTCTTTCTATGAAAGGCCAACGATGGAAACACATCGTTGTAGAAGAGGAGAAGAGGAGAAAGAAGAGGGTGTGAGAAATTTTGAGGAAATGAGCCTATTTATAGGGACGGAGGGACCAAAAACGTGTTTGAAGGTCATAATTACAGTAAAAAAATGTGTAAAAACACGTTTTTTACCACCGTCCAAAAACGTTTGAAAAACGTTTTGTTTGTGGTGGAGACCACCGGCCAAAACTTTTGGTGCAGTCCAGAATATATAATCCGGATAACACATGGATTCCAGATTTAATATTCTGGAAAAATACGATTATGGCGTGGACCAAAGGGAAACTTGGGACTTTCTGTATGGTGAGTGTTGGTTCGGATTTTAGAATCCGGTTTACTTCAACATTGGATTCTTTTGTGTGGCCCACATTGCGCCGACAATTTTTGTGGTCCACAACGCCCAGATACCTGTATAAATAGGGGTCCCTGTTTTCATTACAAGTAAACTACACCAGAAAAGAAATCATGGAATTCCCTGGCTTTGATCTGAACACCAAGCTAGCGCCAATCTACTACAACGATGTCACCCTATCCAGGCTGAAGGATGAGCTGGATCAAATCAACCGTCAACTCAACCACAAAGACACGAGGAGGGTGGTCTGTGTTGAATATCAATGTCCATTGTCCGACTCAGCTGGATCTCTTCGTTTCAGTCGGATGAAACTCACAGACAATGACGACGTGAGAACCATGTTCTCTATCTTTTCTCAACATGGTACTAGAGAACCGATCGAGTTGGACGCTTCGTTGGTTAGATCTGCTGAACCAATTCTGAAAAGTTTGCACCGGCCCAGGAACTACGAAGAGATTCGGGCTCTGCTGGAGGGACCAGAGGAGGAAGAAGTTAGTTTAGATTATCCGTTATAATATGCTATGTTTTAATTGCGTGTTAGTTATGTATTGTTGAATTAAGTTGTTGCATTATGTTTTGAATAATATATATATATATATATATATATATATATATATATATATATATAATTTAAACTTTCAATATTAATTTACGTCCAAGATGAAATCCGGATTATGCAGTCCGGATTATGAAATCCAGAATCACATAAGGCATAAGTGTATTCCGGAATACGAAATCCGGAATACTTCGGCATAGGATTCTTTTGTATGGACCACATTGCACCAAGAGTTTATGTGGTCCACAACATCCAAGTACCACTATAAATACACCGTCTCCGATTTTCAGCTTCAATGCCAGCAAAACACACAAACACACCAAAGAAAACCATGCAAATTTTTGTCATTAAGCTGATGATCTTTCTCACGTGGTCGCAAATAGATAGCTCTCTATTTGACCGCGTCCGCATGATGAAGATCTTCCGCATGTTGACAAAAATATATAGATACAAAGAGGTTGCTCTATATTTGAATATCAAGAGGTTTCTATGAGTTTGATCCTGCTACCTGCTAGATGAATATGTCATTTGGCAAGGCAGCGGGATTGAATTCAAAGAAATCCTCTGGAAAACACCTTCCCAAAAGATTCAACATTTCTGTTATTATGGTTTTTTTTTAACTGTTTATTTGTCTTATGTTGCTTCTATTTATGTTATGTACCTTTGCTCTATTATTTTCCAAGGCATTCACAACGAAAACGATCAATATAAAAGGTCTGATGCAGTTCGGATTATAAAATCCGGAAACCTTCAGTAACATTTTGGCCGGTAACGTTTCACCAAAGGTTAGGCCGGTTAGTGGAGTTTGAATTCATTTTTTGACAGTTTTGAATGTGGAACACGTTTTATTTGACTGTAATTAAGACCTATGACTTATTTAAGGCTAGGCTTGGATCTTCAACATTTTCCTTTATTCTTCTTCACCTCTTTTCTTACATTTTCTTCAAAAAAAATTAGTTTTTTAGGTAGGTTTTAGGAGTGTTTGTGGTGTCATGGTCATTGTTGACTGCTCATACGACCCCTGCAACTGCATTGCAGCTTATGTGGGGGTCGTATAACGGTCAACAAAGACCCTTGACATCAAAGAAAGACAAAAAATATTCTTTTCGCAATTGTCCGGATTTTATTTTCCGGATACACTAAAAATCTGGTTTGGAAAATGAAATCCAGATGAGGGGTATTTTTGGAATTTTTGCAGGGAGTGTGAGAAGGCAGCAGGGTGGGAAAAGTAAATCTCAAAAAATATTTACATAATGTAGTGTTTTTATTAGGGTTAAATATCTTTTCTGTCTCTAAAAATATATCAACATTTCATTTTAGTCCTCGTAAAATTTTCCGACTTCTATTACCTATAAAATTTTCAAACACCACATTTGGTCCCTACTTTTAAATAAACTCATATGTAGACTTCATATTTTTTAATAACATTTTTCATAAATGTTTATAATATTATAAGAATCTCTTACAAAATATAGGATTTTTTAACAAAACATGAATTAATTATGAATATTTATAGTTTTGGCGGTTAACAATTCATGTTTTGTTAAAAAAAAATGTCAAAGAGATTTTTATAATATTACACATTTTGCACAATTTGTTTAAAAAATAGAAATGTTAAATGTAACGATCCAATTTTTAAGATATTACTTATTTAATTGTTTCATTATTTATTTAATTGTTCGATGTGTTTGGATTTTTGGGTTATTTGGATTTTAGTATAAATAGAGGAATTAAGGGTAGTTTTGGTAATTTTTTGTGAGGGGTACTTTAGTAATTTGACGTGAAAGATTATTTGGTGGACTTAGTAGTAAGTTTTTTGAATTAGTAGAATAGAGGTCAAATGGTAAAAAGGGAGAATTAACTGAATTAGAAAGAGGAGGGTTATTTGTTAGTAAGAATAGACTAAGCCCAATAGGAGTAAGTGCGTTAAGCTCAAATGGATGAGTATATAAGACTAGTAGTAGTCATAACCCTAGTTTGGAAATTCATTTGGTAAGTTTCACCTAGAATGATGCAAAGTGAGAATACATATAAAATTGAGAGAGAAGAAAGAAGAAAGGAGACCAAGAGGAGAAAGAGGTAGAACAAGCTTGAAGATCAAAGTAGAGGTGAAGATTGGAGCTAGGAAAGCTTAAGGTTTGAATTCTAAGGTATGGGTGTCAGGGGCGGACCTAGACACGATGGTTTGGTGTGGCAAAATTATAAAAGAAACTACTTAGTGTATATTTAATTTATAATACGATATATATATTAGTAATGCAAAACTAAAACAAAAAAAGCACTAAAGCTAAATGGATAAAGCAAGTCAGTTTCACCCTTGTACCTCAGGTTTGAATCCCGTTGAACACACTTTTTTATGATTTTCTTCTTAAAATATGATTTTCTTAAAAAAAAGTTAAAAATGGAGGCATTGGGAGTTGAACCATGGACATGACTACAGTTAAAGACACTCTACCACTAGGACGCGCATTGATTTGTGCAAACTTTTCCAATTATTTGATATATATTATCATTTCGGTCTGCTAAATTAAAAAAATAATAATATTGGGCAATAAACTGGTGTAGCAACTGCTACACCATGCCTTATGGTGGATCCACCCCTGATGGGTGTGAGACTTACAGTAACAACCCGTTTTTAGCTAGAATTATTTTATTTAATTATCGTATGTATTTATGGGTGTTTATGTGTTTATTTGCCTTTGTGTGTATTTGTGTGGGGATTAGTGGATTTTTAGCCTAAAGGTGTATTTTAGTCATTGTTAGACTAAGCGGTATTTTGGTCATTTGACGAGTAAGGGTGAATGAGTAATTTATTAAGAAGGTTATTTTTGGTATTTTAGTGAGAATCATTATTTTACTAAGTTACTAGTGAGTTATGGTAATTAATTAAAGTTGGTAATTATTCGATGTTTTAGTGGATTAATGAGTAGTAACTTTTTAGAAAATAGTTTTTAAGAGTTTTGTGACCCAATTAGAGTGAGACTTAGCCTAACCCATTTTGAGGATATAAATAGATACTCTTATGATAATTAGGTTAACATTACTCATTATTCACTTCACAAAATATTTTGTGAGGTAGAGAGAGAAAGTAGATCACAAGAGGAAAAGAGAGAAAAAGGATAGCTTGAAGAGAAGAAGAGGATAGAGACTTGGGGGAGCTAAATTGAGGTCATAGTTGGTGTTGAAGAATCCTTGAGGTAAGAGGGATAGACTAATTTCATTAATTAAGCTCTATATTCATCTTTCCAATTATGAGTAATAAGTGATTATTGTGAATTGTTACTTTTTGTGATTTTTTATGATGAAATTCGTGTTCTTAATTCATGTGAAATTATGGGTATGCTTAATTTGATTGAATTGATATGTTTGTGTGCTTAAACTCATAGTTGTTGTTGGTGTAAAAAGAAGCATATTGAAGAACAATGATGGTGCAAAAAGATGAGTGCGTTTTTGAGTTTTAGGGTTTTATATTTAATGATTCAATTTGTTTTTCAAGGATAAAGATTTCATATTTTTGGGTTTGAAATTTGAAGCACCTAAAAAGAAGTTTGTGATGTATGTTTGTGTACATGGTCGTTCCTATGAATATGGAGGCCTAACTCTCAAGTAAAAATAGGGGTGCGAAAGTGTTCAACAAGATTAATTTAAGATCGGGATATCACCAAATAAGAGTGAAGGCGGAGGATATATCCAAAACTGCATTCCGAACAAGATATGGACATTATGAATATTCTGTGATGCCATTTGGTGTGACTAATGCGTCGGGTGTCTTCATGGAAATTTGACAGAATTTCTTACCGTGCTGAAGGAATCCCCACTTCTACCAAATCAAGTAAGGCTGACGTCATCAGGAGCACCTTCCTCAAAAGCTGGTCACCAGAAGCTGACGTCATCAGAGGTTCTGAAGATCATCAGAAGTTGAAGACTGGAAGCTTCAATGTTTGTCAAATGTTGTTATTATCACGCCTATCATTGCAGAAGTATAGAAGCCTGGAGCAACGGCTAAATCAGGGATTTTGAATGCATTGGATGCTTATTCTTTGGAGAACGTTGGAAAAAGGACAATAGTACAAGTGTACAACCACTATCTCCACTACTCTGTTTTGTGTCTACAATAGTACAAGAACAACAGTTGTGACTACGCTGGTATTCCTCTATACATGGAATGGATTTGAAATTGTTCCTTCATAGGACAATAACCAAATCAAGCAATAGATCATTGGTGATATGATCAAGCTTCAAACGACTCTTTTTGATGTGCTGGAAAGACTCTCACAACAATTTTACAAGTGCCAAAAACTCTGCTGAAATTGTTCCACATCAAAAGTTCACTTAGAATTTCTTAACAACTTTCATATCTTAGAAATTCTAGAGTTTTAAGAGTCTATATCTGACTTGTATTGTGAACACCACTAATTGTATATCAAGTGTTCAACCTCAAACAATTTTCTTTGTAATTCTATTTAAATAGAAGTCTCTTGCAGTTGTGCTTGAGCATATGAAGTCTCTTGATTGTGTTCTTGAGCATAGGAAATCTCTTGTAGTTGTGCTTTAGTAGTTTGAAGTCTCTTGCTATTTTGAGCAGTGAGCATTTGTAATCAGATATTGATTTTAGCGAACTCTCCTTGGAAGTGCAAGGGGGACAGGACCACTTCCGGTTTGTGGAAGAAACCTGTATAATTGCTTTGTGTCTTTCTTCTCTCTCTCTCTCTCTCTCTCTCTCTCTCTCTCTCTCTCTCTCTCTCTCTTTACTTATTCACTGCATTTAGACTCTGAACATCACTTCAGAAGCTGAACTCTATCAGGTTCTGAATAGTGACTTCAATTTAGGAGAAAAGAAAAAGAAACCACAATTCAACCCCCCTTCTTGTGTTTTTCTCACCTTCATAAACAATCTTTATTTTTCCTTTACATTAGTTGTTTGTCTTTGATCACCTTCGTTCTCTTATAGATGACCATATATTAATATTACTGCAACTTCTCCACATGATATAAGCCATTTAGCAGAAATGAAGGTTTGTTCATTGACACTATTCATTCAATTCTATTTCTACCTTATTTGCTTTTGAAAAGGTTACTGCAATGTCAACTTGTTGATGATGGGGTCGTCATTATCATCATCAGGCAACGTATAGTTTGGACCACCAAAAAAATTGGTCCAACTTAGACCAGTTGATTTGAATCAATGATCAAATAAGATACACAAATTTTATCATAGTCCACACACACATGATTAGTCTCTCTCTCTCTCTCTCTCTCTCTCTCTCTCTCTCTCTCTCTCTCCCTCCAGGAAACACCACTTTTCGGTTCCACTGCAAAAATCAATTTCACATACACCATCGCTCATATTCCTTTTTGCTGCAATTGCAAAGAAAAATCCTAATATATACTTTCTTTTTTGAACTTGAATTGATGATTGTTCATTTTTCATCAATCTTCACATCTTAGACAAACTAGATTTACAAAAACAGGAAAATAGAATTGGTAGAACAACTTTTAGATCAAGCACTTGAAAATTGAAACACAAAAACTATTAAACATTTTAAATATAGCAATTTGATTACTAACCCAACTCAGAAACCAGTTTTATATTTTTGGTTGGATTCCATAATTTTTTAAAATCCACATGAAACAGTCTAATAATAATATTGGAGAATCCTTCTAAGAATGAAATCTCATCCATGTTGCACTTGTCATACCACAAAGCTAAATAGAAACAAGGAACAAAAAGAAATCAATTGTATTTTTTAGACCATTGTTGGAAGGAGAAAAAAAAAGGTCCATTGTTGCAAGAGTGAAGAAGCTCAAAGGAGAGAGAATAAAGAAAAAGTGACGAGTCTTTTTGGTTCCAGAGACAGAGTTGCAAAGATATGGTTGTATAATCTAATCTAACCATGAAAAAAATGGTCCAAGTTGGACCAATCTATTTGGTGGTGCAAGCTAGTCCTCATGTTCTTTACTTGTAAAGATGGTCAAAGTTGTATATTCTTCTTTTGGACTAGATCTGAATGAGACTGTTAAAAAAGTTTAACTTGTAAAAGAAGTGATTTTTTGTTTCAGTTTATTCTCACGAATACCATTAAATATTTCTGGTTTCAACTTGTGTTTGCATAATGTTTTGAAATTGGAAGAAATGGAAGGTGAAGGAGTGAAGGGTAAAGATGATAATTTGTGAAGAAGATCAATTTTATCTTTACTATATGTGCAATGAAATTGGCAGAAATGGAAGGTGAAGGAGTGAATGGTGGGTGTATTGACAATGAACAAATGATTTGTGCAATGAAATAGTATGAAGTTTTGGAAAAAATAGGTAGATGTGGTTGTAGGTTTTATTACTTGAGTGTAAATACTGTGATGTTAAGCTTGGAGACCCAGTGTTCTTAGGTTCATATAGGATTTTTGTTGTGGGACATCCCCTATAATTTTTTTTGAGGATAATATAATACTCAATTTTTATTGTTTTGGATGCTTCTTTAGGATATTTACTGTATTATAATAATACTTTGTAAGAAATTAAATTAAAAAATGGACAGCTCCATGTTATTTAACTGATAATTTGATCCCTAGTGCCTCGAAAATGTATTTAAGTGGTACTGTGTTATGACAAAGGATATGATAGGAAAACAACTGTTGAAACCTCTTGACATTATAAAACAATAAACTTAAATAAAAATTCATCCAATGAAAGCATGAGGGTAAAAGAAAATAATACAATCCCAACGTCCACAAGAAGCCGTACGAATAAACTGACCAAAAAGCAATTTTAAAACAATGAACAGTATTTCCGAGTAGAAACTGTCTGTTCATCAATAAATGTGGTGGCATTTAGCATGCACAATACACAAATTTTTGCACCATCCACAAGTTACTTACTAAACAAACGTCAGCCATTGATATATTATTATTATATTTGGATGGTTAATATCTATTACTGGTAACTTGTTATCAACTTTTTGTAGTTTTGTCTAACAAAAAAACAGTGACCCGACCTATTAATTGTTTATGATTAAACTGATTAATGGGCTTTTGAGCTTATTTGTGTTATTCACGTGTTCTTCAAGAATATCTTCATCAATTTTTTGTTCGTAAAAATTTAGATCTGAAAAATCACAACCACAACCACAGGAAAATGTTCATTACCGAAACGGTGTGACTGTGACTTGAGAAGTAGCACGGTAAGAAATTCTGTCAAATTTTCATCCTTTGTGGTCATCACCAAAAGGGATCCATACTTCTACCAAATCAAGTGTACCCCACATATCATCAAGAATAACAAGAATACTCTTCTCCATGATTATCTTATTCCGTAATTGTGTTGCTCTTCCTTCTATGCTCTCCTTATTAAATTTCATATCCAAGGCATCAACAATTTGGCCTTGAATTTTTTCCACATCTGGAGAATCAGTGATAGTAGCCATAACTACAGAACTAAATGACCCATCATTCTCAGCTTGCCAAGCTAACTCTTTCACTAGTGTTGTTTTGCCCACTCCACCCATCCCATACACCCCAATCATGAAGATGTTAGGATTCTTCAATGCTAGTATAATCTCATTCAACATTGATGTTCTGGAGTCCAGGGCCTCATAACCTCGACCAAATGGCGTGACTGTCAATTGAGAAGAAGCACGGTAGGAAATTCTGTCAAATTTTCCTTCTGCGAGAACTTTAGAAATCTCTTGTATCATCTTTTTGGTTTTCCTACTCAGTCGATGCCTTGGGCACAGATTGGGAAAATATCTCATAGAACATTGAGATTTTGCATGGCCCTGAGTGTCAATAAGTTTCTTTGCCTCAGCAATAGTGTTGTCCACACCGTTCAGCCACTTCAGGACAATATTTTCAATCTCTTCTCCGTTTCTTCTAGCCTCATCAACATTGTGTTGCACATGACCTTTTGATCCTTCGAGCTGTTGGACCTCAATTTTCATCCTTTTAAGGTTTCCTTTGTAGTATAGTATGTAACCAAATTGACGACCAATACAACCGTATACTCATAAATCTTAGCAGCAACTGAAATAATAATATCCATGGCCACCACTTTGCTAGCTGTCAGTTGAAAGAAACAAGGAATTAAATCAATAAATAACAAACGTGAAAGATAGTGGTAATTGGTCTCTTCTATCTCTTATGTTTATTCGATATTCCAATGAGAGTCATCATGACACTAAAATTAAAAACTAAAAAGGATTATTATCTAGGTCAAATTTAGATTATCTTAAAATAATGAGAAATGATATCTGTACAACTATTTTGTGATAACTTTTGAGACAAATCTCTCCCTCATACTTTCATTGTGTTCTCACTCTCTCTCTCTCTCTCTCCCTCCCTCTCTCTCCCTCTCTATTGCTTTAGTTTTTGTGCCCATACCTACATTTCTTAGTATATCTTGGGTTGTGTTAAACTGTATCACTGTTTGTTATATTAGTTAGCTTGGAGAGCAAGTTACTTTGCATTTGATCTTAACTTTTTAGGATCATAAACAGCTATATATAGGTTTGATGTAACCATTTTCAATTCATTCAATGAATCTAGAATTTTCTCTAACTTTCTCTTTTTCTTCCTTGTTAAGCTTCTGCATTTTTTCCACTTTCACCATGGATATGGTGAAGTTTAACATGGTATCACAACTCTTTTGAGCTCTGCTGCGCATCGTTTTTCCGTTTACCTCTTCTTCTTCTCCGTTCACGATGGTACGTGGTAACGCTGTTAACGTCGCCGCGAGCGGTGGTGTCAATGGAAGAGCTGTTATTCCTCCACTTCTTGATCCGTCTCAACAGCCTGGTAAAGTGTATTACATTCATCCTTCTGATGGTCCTTCCTCCGTCACCGTTGCTCTGGTATTGAACAACTCAAATTATCACTCTTGGGCGCGTTTAATGCGAAGAGCTTTAGGGGGAAAGAACAAGTTTGATTTTGTGGATGGATCAATTCCAATTCTTACGGAATTTGATCCAAGTTTCAAGGCATGGAATCGTTGCAACATGCTTGTGCATTCGTGGATCATGAATTCTGTTGAAGATTCCATTGCACAGAGCATTGTTTTTCTTGAGAATGCCATGGATGTTTGGAACGAACTCAAGGAAAGATTTTATCAAGGTGATTACATTCGAATTTCTGAATTGCAGTGCAAAATCTTTGGATTGAAGCAAGATTCGCGCTATGTTTCTGATTTTTTCACCGCATTGAAGGTTTTATGGGAAGAGCTTGAAGCATATCTTCCTACTCCGATTTGTACTTGTCTTCATCGTTGTACATGTAATACTAGTGAGTTTAATGCTAAGCATCAGCATGAGATTACACGCTCCATTCGTTTTCTCACTGGTCTTAATGATCAATTTGATCTTGTACGTTCTCAAATCTTGTTGATGAATCCTTTACCTACTCTCAACAAGATTTTCTCAATGGTATTACAGCATGAAAGAAAATTCAGAGTTTCTATTCATGTTGATGAGTCTAAGATTCTTATCAATTCAGTGAATAAGTTTCAAGGACGAGGACGTGGTAATGGAGGTTCCTCATCCACTTCTGGTGGTGCAACGTGTTTGTTCCTTGCTGCTGCTAACAATTCCTCTCTTGAAGTGCATGAATAAAGGGAGGATCTTGATGATTCAAAGATTTGTAAAGGGAGTGATTCATTTGGCATCACAAAGGAGCAATATGAACAGCTAGTTAATCTTCTCCAAATTCAATAGAGTTCCTCCAGCAAGGTGAACCATGTCACAAATCATGTGACATCAGGTATATCCACACTTTCATATGCTCTGAATCACTGCAGTTTTGGTTCATGGATAGTTGATTCAGGTGCAAGTGACCATATATGCTCCTCTATTAAAGCTTTTGATTCTTATCAGTCCATTAAACTTGTTCATATCAAGTTACCAAATGGTAACATGACTATAACTATCTGTGCATGCCAAGAATGTGTTATATGTTGCTGACTTCAAATTGAATTTACTATCTGTGCCCAAACTATGTATTGAAAGTGATTGTATACACTACTACAAAAATGGGCTTACATAGCGCTTTTTTTTTGGCTTTAGATAGCGCTTTTGAAGCGCTGGTAAAGGTAATATAGCGCTTTTTTTCTGTATAAAGTGCTAGCTAAAGCAGGGTTTATATAGTGCTTTATGTCAAAAAGCGCTAGCAAAAGTTCTCCTTAGATAGCGCTTTCATAAATAAACGCCATTTAAGACAGGTTTAAAAACAACATTTTTCTTTGAAAAGCGCTATGTAACAATAGGTTTAGATAACGCTTTATAATGGAAAAAAAGCGCTAGCAAAACATTTATTTTATTTTATTTTTCCTTTCCAGATAGCGTTTTTTATTAATTTAAAGTAAATATATATATATATATATATATATATATATATATATATATATATATATATAAAGTCAGAAATTTAAAGAGAAATATATAATTTTGGCACATTATAATTGAGACTATTATTTATTAAATAAAACTTAACCATATCATAAAAAATGTATGTATAGATAGCATAAAAGTCAGAAATGTATAGTGTAACACCCCGTATTCCCAACAATGTAAATCATACATGTAAATCAGAGTATTACAACGTATACGGAATGCTACACTTCGTAAAATACTTAAATAATAGAGTAAAATTTTCTATTAATAAAGT
>Ga0315914_1008033_pt1 | contig 14318 bp, 15 predicted proteins | sample MpolenodulesMG_FD_203920 | JGI IMG/M metagenome (GOLD analysis project Ga0315914, IMG submission 203920) | Medicago polymorpha root nodule microbial communities from Los Angeles, California, United States - elongated nodules | ecosystem: Host-associated > Plants > Roots > Nodule | place: USA...
ATCAATTTAAGCTATTAACTTTGTTTTCTTACCAAATAATATTACCAGTTGTGTTCTTGAATTTCTTCTTTGTTAATAATGAAAAGAAATTGCAATCAGAAAAGGAACCGCTAGGGCATTTGTGACTCAAAAAAAATGTTTTAGTACAGTATATCAATTTTGGAAGCAAAAATATATCAATCAAAATGGAAGTGTCTTAGTGGTGAAAATTGTAAAGTGTAGTCATATGGTACCCGGTTTGATTCCTTGCAAAACCTTTTTTTCATAAAATTTATTCAGACCCACAAAAAGGGCGAGATTAGGGTTAGGTCAGACTGTCTAACATTTATATATATAAAGATATGTAATGTACCATACAATATTTATAACACAATTGTTTTCGTGGTTAGCATAATTTGCACATTGTATGTATGTGGTGGCTGGTTTTTATTGCATCTCTCATAACTTTGAACGCTAACGCCTAGTCTCATCAAAATAATCATTGCTTATTGCTTATAACATATATCAACGTGTGATTCCACCCAGACCGATGGGTTAGAGTATATCAACTAAGCAGAAAAATGTGTAGTCTTAATTTGAAATTTAAGTATCTAAGGAAATTTGAATCACTTATGCACTCTTCTTTTATTTCAACCTAGATATCACTGGGGTGACTTCAAGCTCAATTGTCCAATGAATAATATACAGGAGTTTTAGACTTTCAAACTCAAGCACTTGGTGTATATGAGAATGGCAATAAGATTTAACATTGATTTACAACTCTAAATTACTAGGATCCCATTTTCCCTAGGAAGTGAAGGGTTCACACAAACATAAAAATCATTTCAATATACCAATGTCAGTAGGAAAAATTGATAGTTGATTAAAAAATTAAGAAACTAAAATTCTTCAATTGGATAACCAACTAAAACATATCCGTTAAATTGAATATTTAATTTCAGAAAATAGTCATGAACTAAATTGCTCTAACTTTTTTTTTTTGAGAGATACTCTAACTTTTTTAAAGAAGTTTGTTATTGATTTTTTTTTTTAATAATATTAAATTGCTCTACTTTTTGTCCAAAAAAAAAAATTGTACCTTTTTCTATGTTTGTTAGTGGTTTTTAAGGATAGGTATCGCAAATGACCAGGTTAAGGATATGCATGGCAAATGACCATTAAATTATGGTCAATAAGAAATTGATCAATGACACATTGGTAAATTTATTTTTTTGACAAAACTTTAATAAATTTAATGGACATTGATTTTTTTTTTTTCTGTATATAAAAAGTATGTAGTAGATGTATGTATTGCAAATCACCATATAGTACATTAATTTTTTGTAGGAGATGTAGTACATTAAATTAGGGAAATTAAGAAATTAACCGAAGACATATTAATAATAAAATTGTTTGTCGTACGTAGTAGATATTAGATTATTTTTTTTAAAGGGAATAGTTTTTAAGGGAATAGATATTAATAAAAGCTTATCTATATTTGGTAACAAATTTTCCCTATACCGCTCTCGAAAAAACAAAATCACCCTGTTGTTGTGGTGGCTAGGAAGAATATAAGGAACAAAAAAACTACTCGGAGCACGTCACCACAACAAAAACAATAAATAAAACACCTACTCAAACCACTTTTAACGTATCTTCATACTCACTAAACACATACACCGCCAAAAAAATAAATCTCTCTCTTTCGATTGAAGTAACTAATATGGCAAATGTTTTTGTTATTTCAGCTCTTTTATTTGCATTGATGCTGTTCAAAACTAGCAATGCTTTCCCTTACACGATTTCAACACCAAGGACACGTTACTGCAAGACCATTATAAATTATATGATGGTGGAGTGTTTACCATATTTTATCAACGATGATAATTCACAACAACCAGATACCCCATGTTGCATTGCAGTGCAATCTATAGCAGCAAACGATACCAACAATTGCTTTTGTGATATCATTATCGACAATGACGACGATTCGGCAATGGATCTCACAAAGGCAACGAATCTACCTACTATTTGTGGCGTATCACCCCCATGTCATGGTAAGTCATTAATTTCACCCCTTGTCATATTAAGTAATCAAATAGAAATACTTTGGTCGTTGTTATGAATTTTGTGATTTTCAAAACAAAACAAAAAATTATGAATTGATGTTTGTTATTGTGTGACATTGCAGCTAATGCTCCAAGTCCAGGACCCAGTCAAGCTCCAGAAGATGATACAATTCTTTATTGGTTCTTCATAGTGTTAACATTCGATTTTGTTTTGTTGTGGGACATCTACTCTGGTTTTTTATAAAGCCGTTTTGTTAAAATAACAAGTTTTATTTTATCTTTTTTCCTCAGAATTTTTTTTATTTTATCTTTTGTTTTGTTGCTGGCATTTAGGTGTGAATTTATTGTTTTTTTTTTTTAGAAGATTACGATTCATATTACATATTTTTCGGAAAAGATAACATTTTATTGTTGACTTTGAAGTTGATACTTAAATAAAAAGTGAGAAATCCTTAACTTACAAACCAGTCTCTATATGAATCACCATTAACAACTTATCAAGCGTGATTAGAAGAACGGCGCCCGGGGAGCTTGCGAGTGGTTGAATGGTGGGGTATCGGTGAAATGCGGGGATTGACTATTGTATTGCAGCGAGTCGGATAAAATAGGGTACTAAACGTGCAGTTAAGTTAAAAATATTTAATCCAAAATATTTTTAAAGATTTATATGTAATTTTTAAATATTGTTTGAATTGTCCCATTGAACACAATGTATATAATTAGAGATGTCTATGTATATCCGCGGGTACCGGTAGTATGATATCCGTCCCCGCCCCATTGGATAAATATGATATCCGTACCCGTCTCCATACCCGTGCGGATTTCTCTATACGGGTAATCCACGGATATTTAGATACCCACGGATATCTGCGGATACCCATGGATTTTTGATTTTTTTTTTACAAAGAAAAATTCAACTTTTTTTTATATACTAAAACAATGCAAATACCATCATGATTAATTAAACACTAGTACTACTAAATATTAGTAAACTCTTTTAAGAGGAAATAGAACATAGTAGTTCAAATATCTAAGAACATGATCTGCATATATAAATGAAAATAACAATGATACTAAAGAGATAAACAAGATGCTAGACCTTCGTCTCAAATTATATATCACTTCAACAATTTTACATAAACTAAGAAATACAGTTAATATGGTATAACACAACATTTTTTTTTAATAATTGATATAATTATTTTGTGATAATTTTTAGGACAAGCATTTTCTTTTCTTTTCTTTTGGTTAAATATGTAATGTACCATACAATATTTATAACACAATTGTTTTCGTGGTTGGCATAATTTGCACATTGTATGTATGTGGTGGCTGGTTTTTATTGCATCTCTCATAACTTTGAACGCTAACGCCTAGTCTCATCAAAATAATGATCAAGTGAGTCAGGTTTAGGGACATGAGAGTCCATTGCTTATTGCTTATAACATGTATCAACGTGTGATTCCACTCAGACCGATGGGTTAGAGTATATCAACTAAGCAGAAAAATATGTAGTCTTAATTTGAAATTTAAGTATCTAAGGAAATTTGAATCACTTATGTACTCTTCTTTTATTTCAACCTAGATATCACTGGGGTGACTTCAAGCTCAATTGTCCAATGAATAATATACAGGAGTTTTAGACTTTCAAACTCAAGCACTTGGTGTATATGAGAATGGCAATAAGATTTAACATTAAAAATAGTAGCTAGGAAGTGAAGGGTTCACACAAAAATAAAAATCATTTCAATATACCAATGTCAGTAGGAAAAATTGATAGTTGATTAAAAAATTAAGAAACTAAAATTCTTCAATTGGATAACCCTATAAAACATATCCGTTAAATTGAATATTTAATTTCAGAAAATAGTCATGAACTAAAAAAAAACACAATTTTGTTCTTTAACAAAGTCTTTTATCTCCCATGACAGCACGTTTTTTTGTCCAGATTTTATTTAATTTCCAAGGAAGCATAAAGATGCACGCCTTTGAAAAAAATTGAAATATAGTGATAGTAACAAGAAATAATATGCATAAGTATGAATGAATAGAGCTCGCAAAAGCACTCCTCTTTTTAAGTGCTCAAAACAGAGGGCAGAGTAAAATGTTAATAAAAGTTAAAAGGAGTTGAGTTTAATCATATCATTACATTATATAGTACTTTCAGCAACATTAGGATATAACCATTTACAGTATTTTCATATGCAAATATATAAGCATCTTCAAACTGTGTATGCTTGCTGAATGGTATCTATGTCTAGCCCCTTCAATCTCACAACTGATTCTACATGACCCTTCAATGTATGAAGCTCTCTCAACCTGCACACAATTATTACCAAATAATAATCAAATACATGTTATGGAAACCGACTTAATTTAAATATGAAATACATGCTATGTTTCCTTCATCAAAGACACAAACACGTGATATGTTTTATCTTATTCCCTATGAGAACTAATGTAAGTAATACTAGTAGTAAATAGTAGCTATTGCACAATAGGAGATGCAAACAGCAGTAGCAAAAGAAGTTTGCTACACCCAATATTTTTTAGCAGGTTATTTATTTAATCCAACAAGCATGGAATCTGTAAATTCCAAACTATTAAAAATATGTATATGGTTAAATATGCTTTCAACCCTTGTAAAATACTCTCCTATCAATTTTACTCCAATAAAAAAACATTCAATTTTGGTGAAAATTTTCATCAATGTTTGTTAGTCCTAGAAATTACCAGATTGAGAACTAAACACTAATGAAAATATTTGTAGAAACAAAAAATAAAATTAACCCGAAACCTTTTTTGTAATATAATTATTCATGTGTGTGATTGCATGAAGTAGTAATTGAGAACGTATAGATACCTAGCAATTTCAGCTCTCCTTTTAGCTTCCTCAGCCATTTGATTAAGTTCAGTGACATGTGTCCCACCGGTGAACATCTTAGTGTCCGGAGGTTGTAATCCATGCAAGGTTCTTTGTGCATGTGCCCATTGAAGTTCCCTTTGTTCCTTCCCAAAGTCCTTTTGCCTTGTGAAAGCAATCTACAATAGACAAAATTTATAAGCAATGATAAAATAAAACCAGCCTTGGATTACTTAACTCAAGAAAACAAACTCTACACACCCTTTGCTCAATGACAAGATCCCAAGCTCTCCCACTCAAAGCATAGCGAATAAAAAATTTAATGAAATCCAGCGGAATGTAGAATATTATGTTGTATAACCATATAACACCAGCCCAACCCCAGCCTATCCCTTCGATTGCAGCAAAGCTCCAGCTAGCATAAACTGCAATCAAAGTTGCAATCTGCAAACACAAAATTCATCATCAAATTTGTCGCAGTGAAAAATAACTACAGCGGCATAAAATGGTTATTATAATGACTTACAAGTTGAGCGATGATAAAGGCAGCAACCAGCAATAAACCGGGACGCTCGACATATGACCAGCTTCGAGATCGAGTTACAAATATAAGGGCCTGACTAATAGTGCTCACTTGAAGATAGATTGCAGAGGCAAGTTTTCGGAAATCATCGTGAGCGGTTTTTTCGAGAGTCTCAACTCCAAACACTTTCTGAAAAGCATATTAGGCAACATAAATCAATGCCCGCCCAAAACAATCAAAAAGCCAAAAGCAGAATTCATGACGCACATAAATTGAAATTTATGGGCACAAAATGATCAGATCGTAACAGTAAAGAATCTTAGTATAGCTGCCATAATGGACAAAGCAACATCCCAACATGCATTGATGTCATTGGAAATCACAAAACTTGAAATAACCGATTATAATAAAACTACAGCAGACGCTGGAATTGAGTTCGTGGAAAACATACCGGGAAGAAATCTGTTTTGTATGCCACCCAAAAGAATATAACCGTCATCATTGCCAAGTAACTACCAAGCACAACACCGGTAGTAAATATCTCTGATAGCTTCCAGCTATCTGGAAGAGGTGATGGTTTTACCCTATCTTTTGAAATTGTCATGATAGTACCTACAATGTCCAAGATATATAAGTCACTCGTAAAACTCAGGATCACAATGAAGCATACTGCAAGAGTGCAAGCAGGAGTCAACAATTTAGAAAGATAAGAAACAAACCGTCGTTTAGGATAGCAATAATAAGCACCATAAAAGGTGGAAAATCAAACTTCCATATCAAAGCCAGCAACATGAAACCAAGCTGAAAGCATCAAACACATGGGAAACAGCAAAAATATTAGATCCATCTAATAATTATGTCAAACAACAATGCCGTGTCAGGTAAAAATTAGATCCAAGATTTGAAGAATGATTAACTTACCACAATACGAATTGTAATTGAGACTGCATAAATCTGTACGAAAGAAGAAACATATCAGTCAAGATACAATACAATATGAAGTAAAGGTGGTATAGGTAATATATAGGAAAAAAAATGTTAAGAATTGTGATGTTGACAGTAAGTAAATCTGTTGCTTACTGTATAATTTTTCATTCTTTGAAAGATAGCTCGGCTGGTCAAAACAGCACTTATAATAACACTGAGGCCAGGTTCTGTCAAAACAATGTCGGATGCACTGCGAGCTGCATCAGTAGCATCTGCAACAGCTATACCAATGTCTGCTTTCTTTAGAGCCGGTGCATCATTCACTCCATCACCAGTCATCCCACAAATGTGTTTCCTAGCTTGCAACCGTTTCACAATCTCGTATTTGTGTTCTGGCCAAATACATAAAACAATGAATATGAGCAAAGAACCATGTAATACTTGATTTACTACAACTAATCAATCGTCTAACATAATGCATTAAATTGCAATCACAGCATAGAATCATACCAGGAAATACACCAGCAAACCCATCAGCTTTCTCAATTAGATCATCAACAGGTAAGGCAGCAATGGATTCATCCTTGTTCTGCCCAAGTAAAGCAGATGAAGGATACATGTTGGTACCCATTCCCAAGCGGCGACCTGTTTCCTTTCCTATAGCTAGCTGATCCCCTGATAAGGAAAAAAGGAAGTTACATAAATAGAAACAAGGAGGATATTGGGTCCATAAGCGCTTTTTGGAAAGAAAAAAAAAAGTTGTCACTAATATATAAGCCTCATTTTAAATTACTACATACATTTATTATTTTTCTCAAGTATACCGCATAGTTAATACCAATTTTCTTGAAAGAAGAAAAGTCATAGTTGAACATATCCATACACAAAAGGATGGTGTTTTAGGAACATTCACACACAAAATTGACACATTAAACGCCCTACATACTTTTTTTAATATATGCGAAAATTGTAAAAGAACGGAGTTTATAACAAGGGGCAGAGATAGTAAATTATATTATTGGCTATGTGAAGAAGAAGAGGTCCTTTACTTGAAATGCATAAGTTAATTCCTAACGGCATCATGGATTATATGAATTCTTTCGGTAAGTTATAACAATGATACAGGCAAGTCAAAGGAACACTCTATCATATTCAACGGACCTGTAATCATTTTGACATTTACTCCAAGGTTTAATGCCCTTCGTATGGTTTCGGCACTATCATGTCTTGGTGGATCAAAAAGAGGCATAAGTCCAATAAATTGCCATGGAGTTCCAGGACTTTCTTTCCTTCCATCAGGAACTTCCTGTATAAAATTGAGAAGCCAACATAAACATTTCTAGTTTCTAGAAAGTAAAAACATGAGCGTACAAATGCCTCAATTGATAAAGCAATAAATCAATTACTTGGTATGCTACAGCAAGAGATCGTAACCCGCGCTCTGCAAACTTATCTATTACTGAGTGAACTCTTCTTTCAATGTCTGCCTTATTGTGTGCCAGATTTAGGATCTAACAATCATGTTACAAATCACAATGAGAATGCGAGACAAACACGAAAAACATTAGCAAAAAAACATGTAACCAGTGTTGCTTATTACCTGTTCTGGCGCACCTTTGCTTACTCTATGCATTTTACCCTCTTGATCAATATAAGTCAATGCTGTGCGCTTATCGGTCGGATTGAAAGGAAGAAAATGTACTTCTTGTATACCAGCACGTGCCTATGGTAGCAATAAGTTAAAAACGAAAACAATTAAAAAACTACATAAACTTGAATTCGGAAAAATTTATGAGAATGTGCCAATTATAGGTGCAGGGTTGCAGCTAATAAATATGCCGGTAAAAAATAGTTGTGAATAGTAAATCAAAACTTACCTCCTTTGGATCAGCCAGCATCCCAACTATGGCAGTATCTATTGCGTCTTGATTCTCAAGCCTTGAAGCTCGAGCCGCCATCAAAACAACGGCATCAGCATCCACTCCTTTTGCAAAAACCTGATTGAATAAAATTGAAATAATTAGAACAAACAAACGGATATGAAACAGACAAAGATAACTGGCTAAAAACTTCATTCATTATCCAACCTCAACAAGATTTTTGTCAACGGTAAGCTTATTTAATGTTAGAGTTCCGGTCTTATCACTGCAAAGCACATCCATGCCTGCCATCTCTTCAATGGCTGTCATCCTCTTCGTGATAGCCCCCTGCAGACATTAAACAATCATTAATTGTTACTTGCACTAGTCAGTCCACCAACGTGATGCTCACATCGAAGAGTCTAACTGACCTGCTGGGATAGCCTGTGGGATCCTATCGCCATGGTCACTGACAAAACGGTGGGCATGGCAATTGGAATTCCTCCAATAAGAAGCACAAGGAGGTTATCGATTCCAGGACGATAGCGACGATGTTGAATAGGATACATAACAACAAGCTCGACAAGCATTCCCACAGCAATCGAACATATGCAGAAGTTCCCAATTGCAGTCAAGACCTATATGACAGCAAAATATAGAGATATAAATACGACATCTGAATTGTGAATATTGATTGGACTGGTTAGACTGCAAGAAGAAAAAAAAGATTCCATTCCCACATGTTACCTGTTGGAAGTGACCAACTTGATTTGTAGTATCTACAAGGTGAGCAGCTTTACCGAAAAAGGTATGAACACCAGTAGCTATGACCACGCCTTCGATCTCTCCTTGTTTGCAAGTAGAACCAGAATACACACCATCACCAGGGCCCTTTGTCACTGGCAGGGACTCACCTGTGAGTGCAGACTGAAAAAAGCAAAAGCGTACTTAAGCTGTTGAGCATTTGATGGATTAAACAAGCGGGATTAAAAAGGCGGAAATTATATGATAAATATAAACGGTAAAAAACAAAGAATCAACCTGATCAATTTTCAACGGATCCCCTTCTAGAAGCCGCGCATCTGCTGGAACAATATCTCCAAGTTTGATACTGATGATGTCACCAGGAACCAGGATCGCGGCATCTTGCTCATTCCACCTACCATCTCGAAGAACCTTGACAAAAAACAATCATGGTAAGAATCTACAAAGTAAATATAGAATAAAAAGATTCCTTTACGGATGCAAACATTTAACCACAACAATATTAATATGCAATACACGCAAGCACATCCACATAACAAAAAAACAGAATTTAAACACCTTAGCTTTTGGCGCGAGACGGGCCATGAGAGCTGCAGCAGCATTACCGGCATTGTTCTCTTCAATGAAACTAATTGTTGAATTGATGATAAGCAATGTGATAATGCCAACGAAATCTTGCCAATCCGGAGCTTTCCCCTACACAAATATTTAAGGAACAAACAACTCCAACTAATCAAAATCAACCAACAAACAGACATACAAAGGAACAAACAACAACTTCAAATAATCAACCAACAACACACACACAGACACACACTGAAAACTACCGAAAAGCTGATAAGAAAAACACACTCACCCCTCCATTTGCAAGTGCAATAGCCATTATAGCAGCTGCCTCCATAACCCAAGAAAGAGGATTCCACATAAATCCCAGAAATTTCAAAAACTTGCTCTCCTGAAAACCACCCAGAAAATAATTTACCATCAAAATTCAATCTTTTTCAGGTGGGCCTTAACATAATCATAAACAGAGAAAGAAAAAAAAAATTACTCTTTTCTCTTCAAGCTTGTTATGTCCAAAAATTGTTAGCCTCTGCTCAGCAGCCTCACTTGTAAGCCCTTCTCTGCTACATCTCAAATTCTCAAAAACCTCTTCAATGGGTATGTTCTCCTACATTCACAAAACACACAAAAATTCATTCAAAAAAAAAAAAAACGCAAGAAAACAAACAATGATGATATAACAAAGAAGAAGAAGATAAAGCTGTAATGAATCAGATCTAAGTTACCAAATCAACAGTTTCTTTGAGCACAGCTTCTAAGGTTTCAGGTTTTTCTTCTTCAGCCATTTTTTTTTTTTCTTCTGGTTCTGTTTGGTTCAACACAAGTTCCACCCTCTTTGTCTTTCTAGTGTCAAAAGTTATCAACTTTATCTCACTACAAAAAGCCGTTCAGAAATTAGGAGTAGTAGTAAAGGGTGCGTGGAGTGCACTATCCATAAACCAAGAGGTGGCAAAATATATACTACCTTTGATCAATAAAATAGACTTATACAAGACGGTTAAAAAAGTTTTACACATGTATTTAACGATATGTTGCACATTATTTAATAAATTAAAAATATATATGATTTGTCTTAAAATAAGTGATTTGTCATACTTTATTAACTGATGTAGTATCATATCATTAAATGTATCTGTAAAATTATTTTACATTAATGATGTTTTAGATTAAACTTTTAATTCTTAAAATATTTTAAAAAATATTCACTTGTTGATGTTTGATCAGATGTACGTGAAAAAAATTTAGACAGTGTGCATAAAAATTAATCTCTAAAAGAAAACTTTAAAACAATAAATAAAAGAGTGTAAGGTTGGAGGTAGGAGTAGACAACCTAACTATGACCCCCAAACAAAGGGTAGAGGATTGAAAAGATAACCACTCTTCAAAGCTCAGAAACAAAATATATATGGAAAGGAAAAAAAATACACATGCAGCAGTATTATGGAATGAAAAGGTAAGTAGCTATATTACTTGGAATTGGAGTGTGTAGTTTGTGTTTTGCAGTGATTATACTTTATTTGTCTTATAATATTTGTCTAATTTGAAATCACACATATTAAGAAAATATGATGATAAATAGTGGCAAAAAATGATGATTTTATCTAAAAATGATACACATGACATTAATTAAAATCTACAATTGTAAGTAATTAAAATTGGATTTGAAACCAAAAGAGACAATGTAAACATTTTTTAATAAATTTAACAACAATTGTTATGGGAAAGATGGAGTACAAAAAATTCCTTAATTAATAAATTAGCTTACCCATTATTTTGCCATTTTCTTTTGTTTGTTTCTTAAGTAATTGTAGTTTTCAAATGAAGACTGTGGGAGATAAAGACAAGTTTAGATGGGTCCTTCTCTAGCAATTTTGAAAACTGCATTATTCACTCCTTGCGTTTTCGTTTTTGTTTTTTTGCGTTTAGGATTACGTGTCTAAAATTCTATTCCAATAACTTTTTGATTTTTTTTTTATTTTAAGAAGGACGTCAAAAAATTTGAAATTTGATGACAATTATTTTTGTTGTTTTTAAAAGGTATTTTTGTTGTTTTAAAAAAAAATGTTTTGTTTGTTTAAGTTAAAGATAGTTTCATTAACAAAAGTCTGACAATAAATCAAATATCAAGACTGAAGAAATACAATGTAGAGTTTCTTCGATCTATATGCGATCTAAATTATGAAGAGCATACTTTGTTAAGTAATGAACTCTTTGGTTAGTTTCACGTCTAACATGAAGAAAAAAAAATCGTAAACAAACATTGAAATTAATACAATCTTCAATAATAGAGCCGACATAGGTGGAAGATTGTTGATGAGCACTCAACGCTGAGACCATAATAGAAGCATCTAATTCTGCTGCAAGATTAATAAAAGACATGTTTTTTGCAAATTCCAAACTCTTCAGCATAGCTAAAGCTTCTGCAACCTCTGAGTTTGGTAAAGAAAAGACTTGTTAGCAATTACCAGCAACGACGACACATTCATTATCTCTCACTACAACACCAATATCCCACTTACTCTTCTCTATCGGACATGCTGCATCAACATTAAGCTTATAGAAACAACTAAAAGGGGTGTCCAATGAACATCATATATTGGTAAATTCTAACATTAACTTAATGTCTCCAACAAAATCGTACCAACACTCTTAAAATACATAATAGATCTTTGTGCCTTTTAAACAATGGCAGTCACATCAACATCAATCCCCTCAAAACATTTCATATTTCCAACACACTGCAGTTCATAACACGTGGCCAAAACATGAACTATAATATCCTAATTAACATTAGTAATATTTCTCTACAACCACTACAGAAAAAAAGTTGTGTGTGTATATATATATATATATATATATACCAAAAGTTATTAACAAATCATAAAAGTTTTTTTTATGACAAAGGTTATTAGTTGTTAGTATTAGTTTTTCTTCTTTATCTTAGTATAAACTTAAGAACTCAAACTTCCTATCATTTAACTCAAATTGGTTAAATTACCCAACCTCCAATTAAACTATTTTTTTACTTTTTATTTTACTCAACAATTTTTATTTAATATTTTCTATAAGAAGTTCATCTTTTTTGTGGTGGTCGGGATTCGAACCTCAAACCTTGCATATATTATGCATTGCCCTTACCAACTGAGTTAAGCTCACGGGGACATAAGAAATTCATTTAGTATGAGTCACGTTCTGTCTTAATTCTACAGAATTAATGAGTTAAATAAAAATCGTTTGGATGAACACCAATTTATCTTTACTAAATTGTTAAAGTTTTACTTGACAAACAAATAATTTCAAAAATTTTTCATCTCCGTAAATAATCGCAATTTTTAGTGCTACAAAATTATTTTACAACCAATTTTAGTTTTTTGTTGTAAGTTGACATGAACTTTTTAAAAACCCATTTGGGTTGGTTTATAGTGTTAACTTAAAATTTTAGAAAGAAAAAAAAAACTTAAAATTTTGGAGTGTGCTTCGTTTAAGATTTTAAATTCGATATTCTCAAGTGTCAATTTTGATGAAATAAATTTATATAAAGTTACGTTCTAGTTTTAAATAAGATCCCACAAATGAACGTGAGATTAGACCCCTTAAATTAATCTGGATACCGAGTTTTAAAAAAATGCAAACTTTTAAATGATATTTTACAAACTTATTTAAAATATTATAAAGAGTCCATCTTTAAACTTTTTTTCTTTGTTACCATGATATTAGTGCTAAGTTTTCACAGCCATGTATTTTTCCCTTTCAATCAGTTTTTCTTCGCATGCATGTTTGGTCAACCTTTATATTTTATGATAGAGAAAATGATGAAAAAAGACAATACATTTCGATGAAAATAAAAAACTATGAGTATCTCCATGTATCACAAATATCATTCATCCATGTACTGAAATTGTATTATAACTGTGAGGACCGTTACTATGAAATAGGAGGCTCGGTTCTATTTTTAAAATAGGTCCTAGTAAAATAAAAATATAATTTTTTTGTGTGTAGCCAAGCTTCATTAAAAAATCAGAATCAGAAGATTTTTTAAACATGAAACAAAACAAAATAAAATTAAGTGAAAGAGAGGTGAAATTTACATAATGGTGTTATTTGGAATGTCACTCCTACGTCGTAGGAAAGGGGAAAACAAATGGTTTATGCAAAAAAGAAATAATTGTTGTGATTTTTTCAATGAAATAGTTTTTCAAATTGACTAAGTGATTATACAAATTGATGGTGGTTTGATAGTATCAAATCTATGTCCAGAAAGTATAACTAGAGTTTAGAAAAAACTCATACGTGCACCGGAAAAAAAAAAGTAACATGTAATTTTTTAATTTAAGTGAGGGTGAGTATTATAATTTTTTTTGAGGTCCATAGATTTTAGAGACCAGGTTCAATAAAGCCTCTTGCACTCCCAAGGTCCAGCCATGGTTGATTCATATGAAGTACAATTGTTTTTTGACATGATATGAAGTACAGTTTATTAACGTTTTTCTTTTTACAATATATTTACAATTATTCAAAGGCCTTATTCAAACTGTCTATCCATGAGTAACAAAAAGAAAAAGAAAAAACTGTTTATCCATGATTCCATATATCCTATCTATTACTCCTGATTATATTATTTTAATCTAATTATAATCATGACTTGAAGGAGAAGCTGAAAATGTTGAAATTTAGGCTGAAGGATTGGCATAAGCAACACGTACAGAATATGGATAGTAAGATTCTAACGGCTAAAAACAAGATATCTATCCTCGATTCTAAAGCAGAGT
>Ga0315914_1008034_pt1 | contig 14317 bp, 7 predicted proteins | sample MpolenodulesMG_FD_203920 | JGI IMG/M metagenome (GOLD analysis project Ga0315914, IMG submission 203920) | Medicago polymorpha root nodule microbial communities from Los Angeles, California, United States - elongated nodules | ecosystem: Host-associated > Plants > Roots > Nodule | place: USA...
GAGCGCGGTAGCAACAGTCAAGCACAAAGACTACACATAGCTCACCAATTTTGATTTTCAAGAGATTCATATACCAGTTTTGATTTTCGATCACAGAGGAACACCCAAATTTGTTGTCTGCTTCTCCGTGTTTTGCCATTCCAAAATCAGTAATCTCAGAAGCGTTAATTTTTTTTCACGGTTACGGCATATCTTCATCTTCAATCCCGGTGAAATATCTCACATATAAAATTTTCATCTCATGCATCTCGGTTTCACGCGCACCGCTTTCTTCTTCAAATCTGTCACACATGTTCGTCAAACACAGGATTGATCAGACAATAACCAATGGATTCTAACACCATAATCCAAAACCAACAAAACAAATCCTTTAAAAACTATGAATCTTGATCATATCCTTCTTCAAATGTACAACTAAACCAAAACATGAGAACTATTATTACACTGATTTCCTTGGAGTTGGATAATTATATCAAGCTTTATATTTTGTAGTCTGCACAACGACTTTGTAAGTTAATTGGACTATCTTCAAAACATGAGATTGCACAAAATAGTAGCACTGAATTAGATGACCACTCATACATCTGCATGAAGCGTGTTTTTTCCTGCACTGAATTTTGTAGTCTGCACGCACTTTTTGCTTCCTGCTACTGTGATGACAGGCGTGTTTTTTCCTGCTGTTTGGAGTTTGTTCCAGTTTGTGTAGGTTGGGCAGGTTTGGTGTTTCGGTGGTGAGCCAGTTTGTTGGTGCTGCCTTTGTTTTCTCTGTTATTTGGTTTTGCAAAAGGGTTTGGTGCTTAACTATAGTTTCTTTTTATTGAGTTGGTGTGTGGCGAGGGCCCGTTATTTATGGCTCTCCTTTGTCCTCTTTTTCCTCCTTTGTGGGCATAGTGCTCCTTGCACTAACCTTGCTTAATAAATTTTGCTGTTTAAAAAAAAAATACATGTACATAAAGCCAATTTTCGCAAAATGAACAAAAGATAAATTCCATATATTGTCAATGTCATTGATTGATAATAATAGTTCAAAATCCACTCAACATAAAATTGAAACTCGTCTACTACAGATATGATGAAATGTATCTTCTTTAATTATTAAGAGTCTCTTCAAGCAAAAATGGTGACGGATAAACAAAAGCACACCAATTATTTTTTCAACATTATGAGGCATTGGAACTACCAACACCCTAAACATTTTCAGCTACAAATCAAGACATTATACTTAGAAAAATTCACTTCTTCAAGATGATATAGTGTAATAAGCCATTCCTAAAATATGCAAAAAACTCATGTGATTTGGAACTGATTTGTTCAGAGTACTGAAACATTGATTCATTATCATAATTAATAGTGGCATCACATAGTTTATTAGAGCTATGGTACTATTTAGTGAGATGATACTTCAAGGAGGAAAAGAACAAAAAACTTGGAAAAAATAAATAATCAGTCTCATCCACAATTCAAGAATGATAAATTAAGTGATTAAATACACATATTTCTCAATCATAAAAATTGGCATACTAAGTAACAACTATTAACAACCACACCCTTGAATATTTGATTTTAGAGTTAAACCTAAACATGTGGTTAACTTCTATCATAAAGTACGGAGGAATATTCATTTATATCAATTTCATATTGAAATCACATTGAGTCTCACAAACATGCATATTACCTAAGGTATACTCATTAATGCAGATGGATATCTTCAAATTGGGGCTGAATGAAAACCTGAAATATGTTACTGGTCATTGACTTATGAAGCCTGAAATAAAGCAAAACGACACTACTGGTTTTCTACTTCCTCTCTAATAGAAAAAGCAAAAATGAAGAAATACTAAAGAATAAGAGAAGCTCCAATAAAGAAAAATTGAATTCTTAATAAAAAAAAAATTAGAAAGTTGCCAAATATCAGCAACATAATATAATTAAAAGAACCCTATAAATCACACACAACATCCTCAAAAAAAAAAATCACACACAACTAAAGTAATGATCATAGAATTGTAAGCAGATTAAAAAAAAATACATGAACCTTATAATAGAACCCTTGTTGGATCGATAAAAAGGAGCAGAAATCTAGTGCAATTGATCCAACTTGTGAGATCTTCATTGTTTGTCATCTTTTACTGCATGAAAAATCAATTGCTATTCAAAATAGAATCAAAACTAAAAATGAACAGAAAAATTAGGAGAATAAGTGAATACAAACCTATGGAAAGTATAATCTGGCACAATGTAGAATCTGACAGAGCCTTTATTCTCAATACTTCAAAAATCATGTTAAAACTGCAAGAAACATAAAAAGTGACACAATTAGGCACATAACCAAAACACACATAAATCAAAACGGGGAGAACGAAACTCACAAACCAGATCGATGATTCTAGCTTGTAGAATTGCCGTTTTGAGGTGGAGTGAGAACCGTTTAAACGAATTTGAAATGGAGAGAGCAACCTAAATACTTGAACCCCAAATATCAATTTTCAATTTCAAATCTGTTGTGCAGGAGAGAATTTGGAAGAATTGGGGGTTCTAGGGTAGAAAGTGCGAAGGGAGAGAGACGGAAAAAGTGTTCTAGGAGAGAGAGAGAGTAGATGGGTCAGTGATTCTGATAATTGGAAATGGAAAATGGTTTCCATATGGCAAAGGAATTAATTATCTAGCATGGGAAATGTTTCTATTGGGACAGAGAATAAGGCAAAGAAATTCATGGGAAAATGAGGTGCTTTTAAAAGCATGGTAACAATGCTATTACCATAAGTAAAGGCACGCAGAGTATAGGGAAAATAACAATTGTTATGCCAAAATTTGAAATTCAAATTTAACATGTAAAGGGGTGGAAATATTTTTAGGGTTAAATTGATTAGCAATTAATGACATGGATTTAGAGGGAAAAAATTAGGTTAACTAATAGCATGACCTAATAAGCTTTAAGATTAAGTGATCAATAAGGATGATAAACACTTACGAGAACTGTTCACAATTTCCAGAAGAAGTAAAAAGGTGTGATACATCTTCGATTGGTTAGAACTTTAAGAAAGTTATACTATCAAGGCAGCAGTGGTATGGAAATTTCACATGTATTTTCATGATCTAGTGTTTCAATGTATGTTTGATAAACCAGTTCAACAAAGTTAAAATTTTAATATAAGTTTATTTTTTTCATCAAAGTTTACCAATTGAGTGGGGAATTTGAAGTTTGAACTCTGATTCTACATACTACAGCGTCTTCACCAATTGAGTTATCCTCATCAGACAATTTTAATATAAGTTTTACCTAAGCAAATCTTACTAAGATACAACTACAAATAAATATTTTTTGGACGCTCACACACAAATAGAAAAAATTAAAAGAGAAATAATTTACGAGTCGCATCATTTAATCATTTTCTCTTTTAATTATTTTTGTTTGTGAGTGTGTGTGTGTGTTCAGATAAATATTAAAGAGAGTTATAAGGAGAGAGTTTGAGCATTTCTCTTGACACTTAGGGGGTTTGATGGATTAATATTATAAAGGATTTTAAAAAGATTATGGTATTGAATCAAGACTTTTCTACAATCTAAACAAATTTTGTGGTATTCAAATTAAGACAATCATGATTATTTTTCTAATGCAATTAAAATCGTTGATATTCAATTGAGATTTCTCACAACTTGGTATTCAAAAGTCTACAAATTTTGATGGATTCTTGTGTGAAGTGGATTTCATGAGACTTTTTAATGAAAAATATAAATAGTACTCTCATCCAACAATCTCACTCAAACCCTTAATACTTTTCATACTCTTTTCAAAAATTTCTTCTGTCATACTCTTTTTTTGGACTACTTTTGCTTTGAGGTGTTAGTATTGTGTTATGTTTCTTTAAATGTCTTATTCCTATTAAGGGTGTTCGCGGTTCGGTTTGGATCGGTTTCGAGGCAAAAACTCATCTGACCCAAAGATAAAATTATATGCGGTTCAGTTCAGTTTTGGATGATTAATTTTTAAAAACTAATCTGATCCTATCCAAATTAATGCGGTTTAATTTGGATCGGTTTTTGGATATCCAAATTCCAAATTGTAATTTTTTTATTAATAAAAATCTTATAAAAATATGATAAAATATAGGTTCGATACAAAATATAATATATGAATTATACAAAATTAATAATACGGAATAAGAATGACCACTTAATATCTTTATTCGCACTTTAATCGGTCAAAACTTTTTTCTCATGAGTATTTTAAACAGTTAAAATTTTATTCGCACTTTTAACTAAAATTAATTAACCTCACCTCATTTTGTTTCTCTTATGTCTTGAGGCATCTTTTCCCTTCTTAAGACTATTTTCAAAAACTCTAAAAATAATCCAACCCACAAAAATAATTTTTAACAGTGAACTAATATAACGAAGTATATTTTTGCACCAAATTATAACGAAGTATATTTTTGCACATTTACTTCTTATTATACCCTTATTTTAATCCACCAATATATTCCTATTTTTTCGCACACACTTTCTCTTTCCAATAAATTTAATATGTTTTATTTCTCTTGTAACAAACAGTCGTTAGTTACTATCTTTTTCTCCAACAAATTCATATTTTTTGTACACTCTGTCTCCTCTTGTAACAAACAATTGTCAATTTTAAGATAACAAGAAATAAATTTTGTTTATAAAAACAAACTTTTCCAAATATATATTAAACTATTTTTGTATTTAGAATTAAAAAAAATATTTTTCCTCAAGACTTGCTAACCCAATCCAACTTATTAAGGATGAGTTTGTCTGATTCAATTTTAATGTTAAAAGTATTTGGCGGTATTCAAAGCAACACAAGGACATTTGATTAATTTGAATATTGGGTTTGATCACATTCGACCCAAACCCAACCCACAAAAACCCCAAAACCTTGGCTATTTAAACACAATCCTTGTTGTAACAAAAAAAAACATAATCCTTGTTGCTTCTAAACCCTATTTGCTTCCAACCCTAGTCCCTAGCTATCAGTTACCGTCACTCACTGTTACAGTGAAAAACTCTGCAAAAACAACGTGCAGGAAAAGAATGTCTAAGCCGGAAATTTCCACGTCAGCACCGGATAGGATTAGTAGTTTACCGGACGATACACTGATTCACATCCTCTCTTCTCTTCCCGCCAAAAAAGCCTTTGCCACAAGAATTCTTTCAAAGCGATGGATTCATCTTTGCTGTTGTGTTCTCGATCTCGACCTCAGCGACGTCAATTGGGAAGACCGAGACCACTTTGTCTACTCCGTCTTGCAGTTGCGAAAAGCTGCTGGTATTCATTCCATCAACAGTTTCATCATGGACAATGGACGCTATTCCCCTCGACTTCGTGATATCGTTGTTGGTAGTTGGGAAAAAGTAACCCCTGAATTGCCTACTAGTATCCTTGCTTCTACAACCCTTGTTGTTCTCAAACTCGGTACGTTCAATATGCGTGCAGATTTTCATCTTAATATGATAAGATTACCCTCACTCAAAACCCTACATTTGAAGCACATTATGTTTAAACATGTTGAAGATCTTGCTTTGATTCTAGAAAAATGTCCAGTTCTTGAAGATCTTGAACTACATAGTATAACCTCCGAGGGTATTTATTGTCACAAAAGCAGCGAAAAAAAACTAAGAAAGTTAAACAGAGCAGATATTACCATGTGTTGTTGCTATATTCCGATGAAAGCACTTTCAAATTTGAAGTTTCTACGAATACAACTAACCAAGGTTTGTCTCATTATTAGGAATGAATGCATATCATTTAAAAAGAATATTGTAATTCATTTGTATTTATTTTGGAGAATTTGACCCTATTTTTTAATACTATGTTTTCTAAAATAATGTAGGATTATCATCACCCTTATGACTTTCCTGCATTCCATAATTTGACTCATTTGAAGCTCAACTATTATTGGGATATGGTTGTAAAAGTGCTCCACCAGTGCCCTAAGCTTCAAAAGCTTGAACTTTATCAGGTTTGTTTGTTATAAATTTAACAATCATATTTTTTTTTTAAGATACAATTATGTATCATTTTATTTTGACTCTAATATTAATAGAATGTATCTATCATTTTATTTTATCTTTATTATTTACAGAAGATGCAAGGCTATAATTGGGTGGATCAAGAAAACTGGGTTCCTCCAAAATTTGTTCCAGTTTGCCTTTCATCAAACCTTAGAAGTTGTACTATGAAGGACTTTGAATTTTCAGGCCAACAGAGTTCTCACATTATGTTAGCAAGATTTGTTATGGAGAATGCAAGAATTTTAGAAACTATGTCAATCTTGTGTTACGGGAAATGGTATGAAATAAAAAGAGCGTTATCTGCATGTCCAAGGGCTTCTGCAACATGTCAACTTTCAATAGATAACATATATGATGATTATGTAAGTAGCGGTACTTCCTCTCTTCTCTCTTTTGTTTCATTAGCTTCTACCTTGCAATTGTTTGATTTGGTGATTTGATGAACTATGAGCTGGTATGAAAGTCATTGTTTCACTGTGCACAAATTAAGAAAAAATTATCTTAATTGATTTAGTTTTTTCTTGCATGATCTTTTTGAAAAATTGGTATTAATGACATAGGTTATTAGATGCAAAAGGAATAATTAATTAGTAAGGGTTTTCAAAGGGTGGTAGCAGTAAGCATAGGCAGATAATCAAAAATCTACTATTCCGTAATCTTCTTAACGAGTGCCCGGACACTCTTTAAGCATTCTAAAATAAGTAATTATTCTTTAAAAAAGTCAAATATTTCGATTTTTAATACATTGATTGCATGTATTTTCATAAATGAATAATTAGTAAGGATTTTTAAAGGGTGGTAGTAGTAAGCATAGGCAGATAATCAAAAATCTACTATTCCGTAAAGGGTCTTCTTAATGAGTGCCCGTACACTCTTTAAGCATTCTAAAATAAGTAATTATTCTTTAACAAAGTCAAATATTTCGATTTTTAATACATTAATTGCATGTATTTTCATAAATATTTGATACTTATAGTCCTCAAAATGTAGCACTCGTTAACTTTTCCCTTCCACAAAATGTAGTAATTGCACCCTTATCATTGGGGAGAAACTTAGTTTACATTGAAAGAAATAAAAGTCACATGCAAGTCAATTCTCACTTCAAGCAAGTCAATTATCACTAATTTTGTTTTTGATTTTGACATTTTTGCTGTTTTTTTCTATGCAGGCGTGGAGGTGAATTTGATCTAACTACACTAGAAGTGCCTTTCTGAGTTTTTTCGGTTCTTTACTAGACACAAAGCAGCCACGTTAATAGTTAGTGAGTTTATTTAATGCTCGGAAGTTATGAGTATTGAAACCTTTTAACTCCTCTTCTATTTTTATTAATCTCTTTTTATTGTTTGATGTTATAAGCTTTTTTTTTCTTCTAGTTTTGTCCTTTTGGATGTGTTTGATTCCTAAGAAACAGCGCATTGGACGGAACAACTTTTTTGCACTCCGTTTGATTGAAAGACCGTTTATGGAACGGGAAAAAACATAGAGCAAGAGATTCTCAACCAAAACATAAATTTGTCTTCAATAAACCATAAGACAACTTTTTGTCTCATGTATATGAATAAAAACCGAAACGATTCAAAAATTAATATTACGTAGAACCGCACCTCATGTGTCTGGTTTGACACACACCGTCCTACATACTCACATAATCATCACACACACAAAAAGTGTCAAAAATGGAGTAGTAGCCAAATTCTGTGCAAAGCATGTGTCCTTAATAGTTGGAAAGCAACAAAGACATTCGCGTAGCAATTTGTAAGACCCATATTAAGGATCCTGAATTTGTGAATTGAAATTGTATTTTAGTTGTTATAGTATTAACACATTTACTTGTAATTTAAATTTGTTAGAATGAAAATAGACTAGACAAGAGTTTATAAGGTATAAGTATGACCTACTTTAAAAATGTTAGACATAATTTGTCATATTTCCTATATATCATTATCTTGTAGTCCCATTTTTAAGGCATAGCCTAACCATTAGAAAACTTTAAAGTCTTTCAAAAGTTCAATTCACTACTAAACACTTAAATGGTGAGTAGTGTAGGGTTTTATAAATAGACTGATATCAATGAAAAAAAGTTTCCGTATTTGATTAGTCAAAAAAGTTTTATTCTCGTTTTTGTCCATAGACAAAGTGTTATACACCAGTCTAAACTCATACATACAACTGAGATATCTCAGTTTTGAACATGTTTGAAGGTGCCTACCTTAATAATATTTACATTGTCAGTTGAGTTAGGCTTTAAGTACATTCTATTTTGATAACTAACGCAACCTTTAAGATAATTTACCTTTATATGACATCCTATTTAAATTTTTTCACAGTAAGTTTGTTGTCCGTTTATATGATTTTCTCAAATTAAAACCATAGTTGGCCGCCATTATGAAAAATATTAATTTTGAAGTTTTAGAAAGAAATTCTATCATTTAAAAAATTTATTTTGTTTTTTAATTAAAAATTAAATTAGGCCTACTTTAGATTAAACATTGCATTAGATTGATTCTAAATAAAATTAGGATTACTTTTGTCAAAAAAATTAAATTAGGATTACTCGAAATTTTATTTTATTCAAATTTAAAATAAGGATCAGAGTAAAATATTTAATTAGGTGAAAAGGTTAAAGTTGTAAATAAAAGAATTTAATTGAGATGTAAACTTAGAAGAAAAAATTATACAATTTTTTTTAATTATTCCTAGTACAACTAGCTAGCAAAATACGAACGATAGGAATAGGTTCGTTAATTAATTTGGCTTCAGTTTCGTTAACTAGTTCTAAGGTTCTTCTCAATTCCATGTCTGGACATTATTATATACTAGCACTCAAACGGTCACGACGTACCCGTCTGTTCGATCCAGTGGCGGAGCCCTTCATCGTGGCCTACCCGAAAAAATAAAAAAATTATTAATTATAGGTTCAACTTGCGAGATTTTAAACAATTTTGCGACAGTTTTAGTTATCGACACATCCAAATCTCCACAAAATGGTGTAGTGGCCCAACAGAGAAATTTAAAATTAAAAATCATAAGTCTATTTTGCGAGATTTTAAATAACTCTTCAATGATTTTAGTTTTCGACAGTTCCAAAAGTGACATACATGGTTTTTGTCATACTTATACGTTAGCGGAGGTTTCCAGGCCTTCTAATTTGTGGGGATTTCAAACCTCCCTTATCTTCCAATTAAAAGTTGTACTATAAAAAATATTTCAAAATTTATTGGCCCACCCGAGCTTTTTTTTTCTAGCTCCGCCACTGGTTTGATCATTTTGATTGTACGTTAGATTATTTATTATTTCAATTTTACATTAGATTATTTATTATTTCAATTATACACTTAAATAAATTTTTCTATAATAATATTTATATTCTTTTAGCCCACCTCAAAGACATTCCAACACCAACCAAGTTGCTTGGGCTCCAGTGGCAAGGAGCTCCTTCTAAGGACGTATCCGAGGAATACCGAGTTCGATCCCAGGGAGAACAACACTTGACCAGTGTGCATGCCTCTACGCATGAGTCAGATTAGTCGTCCACCTTTGGTGGGTCGGAAAACAGTGTGAAAGTAAAAAAAAAAAAAAATGGCATTCCAACACCATAATGCCCCTAGCTACTTAGGTTACAAGCTTGTGTTACAAAGCTCAGCTATAAGAATATTATATTGTTGATGTCTCTGAAAAAGATAAAATTTTATATTAGTATTTGTTATGTTGTTGGTGTAAATTTAAAATAAAAGTATATTGTTACAACTTGAAATTACAAACATATCGATACATATAATTTTAATAAAATCTAACTAATTTCATAAAAAATATTGTTCATAATTTACACGCGTTAGTGCGATAAAAAAACGGACATACATGCACGGAGTATCCATCAGAGTGCTAGTAGTTATAAATGGGATAAGGGATTTTGTGCTGACTTTTTTATTATTCTATTTATACGATAAATGAATTTCTCTATAAAAATGTTTATTGTTGGTAACATTAAAAAAGATAAGAATTTATATTATATTTTTTATATTTTTTTTGTCATTGAAATAGATAAACATCGTTGGTTGAATTTGTTATAATTTCAAAATCACAAAATTTATATTTACACTTTATATCAAAATGAAAATTTTATAAAATACATCGTTCATAAATTACAATGTTAGCGCAATAAAAAAAAATCAGAAAGACGGACACGCGAATATTTTATAACAAACTTCTAAAAACTTCATTGTATATTTTCTATATTATATAAGGGTTATTATATGTTTAACCCTTGTAATATTAGTGGTTTTTGGTTTATCCGCCTATAAAAACAAGGAAAATTTTATGATGAAGTCGTGAAAATGACTTTTCTGATGAAGTTAACACTATAACATCAAAAGTGTAGTGAGTAACACCCCACTGTTTGTACAGCGGCATCAAAAGTTCAGTCCCCATAGTATCACCAATTCATTAGATTAACAAGACTACACTTAATCTAATTTTATCCTACTTTGTTTTAAGTGTAACACCCCACAAAGTGTAACACTTATGACTATCACATAATATCATCAAATCTGTTTGCATGTTAAAGATGTCAACGATAAAATAATACTTGTAAGTCCAAGATGTTGCAAGCATTACTAGATGAATTACTATTGATCATTAATCAGTAATCAACAATTTAAAAATGAATCAAACATTAAAATCAAAATTAACTTTTTCAAAAAAGTCAGTTTTCTGACTGCACCGTAGAAGCTCCCTAAAAACAATTGTTTAGATTTCAACTATGTAAATTGAATATTCTTTAATTTTTGACCTTCAAGGCATCATATATCAAAATTTAAGGTACTTTCGCTCCTTGTAATTTTAGCGAATTTCGGTTTACCCTCGTTCTATATCATTGATTTTATTAACCCTAAAAAAAAAAATCAATGGACGTGTGTTTTTGGTTAAATTATATTCAACCAAACCGCCAACACCCTTGACTATATAAACAAGGCTTGCAACTAAAATCCTTTGTTTTCAAACCCTTTCTGTCATCGTAACAGAACCTGCTATTGTTAAGAAGACTGTGCCGTGATAGAATGTCTGAGCAGACGTTTTCAACTGTGGCCATAGATAGGATCGGAAGTTTACAGGACGATACACTGATTCATATTCTCTCTTTTGTTCCCACCAAAAAAGCCGTAGCCACATCCATTCTTTCAAAGCAATGGATCCATCTTTGGTGTTACGCTTCCGTTCTCAACTTCACCGAAAGGAAGTTGGAAGGCCAAGAATCTGTTTTATGCTTCCACGAATTTGTCTGCTCCGTCTTGCGCTCACGAGAAGCAGCCGGCAGTCATTCCATCAACACTTTCATCCTCCACATTGAATACTTCTTTGCTGACGCGCCAATCCCTAAATTGTCTATAAGTAACCTTACAACCCTTGTTGTTCTCAAACTCCGTTGGGTGTCGTCTAAGACTTTTGATTCTATTTTAAAATTTCCCTCACTCAAAACCCTACACTTGAAAGACATTTACTTTGATCAACAATCTAACGTAGACTTCTTCAGATGGATGCTTCTAGATGGATGTCCAGTTCTTGAAGACCTTCAACTATATAATATACACTTCTTGGAGTGTTACACTCATCATTATTTTGATGACATTGAAAACAGCTCAATGTTAAGAGAGTTGAACAGAGCAGATATTACCGACTATGAATGCTATTTTCCGGTGAAATCACTTTCAAATTTGGAGTATCTATACATACAACTATACGAGGTATGTTTTATTATAGAATTGAATGAGAAAGAACACAATGTGATTCGTTTGTATTTTTTATTTTTAATTTTGTGGAAGTGAATTTTACCCTAATTTCTAATACCTCAGTCTTTTTTGTATAATTTAGGTTTATCACCCTTATGACTTTCCTAGTTTCAACAATTTAACTCGGTTAGTGCTCAACTATGATTGGGATATAGTTGCTCAAGTGCTCCATCATTGCCCTAAGCTTCAAAATCTTGAACTTTATCAGGTTTGTTTGTTAAATTTAACAATCATATTCGATTTGATTTATCTTTTGTTAACATAACTTTATTTTGTTTTCTTTTGTTTTATCTATGTTATTAACATAAGGTACGAGATGACGACGATTGGGTGTATGAATCTGAGTTATATAAGAAATATTATCAAGAAAAAGAAAATTGGGCCAATCCAGAATCTGTTCCAACTTGTCTTTCATCAAACCTTACAACTTGCACTTTGTCAGACTTTGCATATGCAGGCCAACAAGGTAATCACATTATGCTAGCAAGATTTATTCTGGAGAATGCAAGAGTTTTAGAAACTATGTCAATCTGGTGCTACACGAAAGGGTCTAAAGTAGAATTAGAAAGAGTATTATCATCATGTCATAGGGCTTCTTCAGCATGTCAACTCTCAATGTATTGCTGGTAGTTTCTCTGTTCTGTCTTTTGTTTCATTAGCTTCCATGAGTTTTTACTGTCAAAATAATGAACTATGACATTTGACTTTATTTCAGTACACAACTTATCTTTTAACCAGTTTAATTTGTACTTGCATAAAGGCTATTTGTTCACAAAAACTATTTGTTGTCCAAGGAATGATCAGTTAAATATAAAGAGTAGTGTGATAGGCATAGGCAAATAAGCTTTCAAAAATCTACTGCTCCACAAAATGTTCCAAGTTGTCAATGCCATTGAACAATAATAGCTCAATAACCTGCATAAAGAACGACGCATGAATGAAGCAGGTTTATGCTTAATACGAGCACAAACGCGTCTCTCCTTCAGCTGTTTATCATGATTAATTGTATATTTATTTTATGGCATCTAATTATACTTTCTTTTTCTTATGTCACAATCAAATAATTTTGACAAATAAGTCTAAAATAAGATTTGTTTTCTATTGCAAAACTAAAAGTTTTTTTTAAAGGCACTCCATTTTTCTTTTAATTTTAAAAAGAACCATAAAGTTATAATAAAGGAAAGATAAACTAAATACAATTCTTAAACTTAACAAACCTGATAAAGCTCGAGATTTTGAAGTATAGGGCAGTGGTAGAGCACTTTTATAAAGATATCTTACTATATATGCAAACTTTCAGCTCTTTTAGTTGACTTTTTTTCTTTCCAAAAATGTCCTTGATTTTTAATACAAATAATACATTGTTGTGATTTCGTTTGAAAAATCACACCAATAAAATACTTGATGTGAGGAGCAAGTGATAATCAATCAACCAAAACCAAGTGTATGGAAGTTATAAACACAAGCCAAAAGTAGAAAAACAGCAAGAGAAAGAAAGTGAGAACACACGAAATTTGTTTACCCAGTTTGGTCTAAAACTGACCTAGTCTGGGGGAGAGAGCAGCCCTTTGTTCCACTATAATGATGAGTAACTTTACAAAAGAGAAATCAATGGGTTACAAGAATAAGTCTCCCGCCTAACTCTACCCAAAGTCTCAATCTCTTCCTGTGACCAAGAGACTCAAACCAAATAATGTTTCTCAAGGTGAATCAACGCAACACTAGTGTTTGTTGCCAAGAGTAAACTCTATACAAACTCTAGTTTGATTTCTAAACCCTTGTTTCAGCCCCCTCTATCTCAAGGTTTACTCTGATACAAGGTTTATATTTATAGTAAAAGTATCCCTCATAAAATTGGAACAAATCTGGCCCATAAAAATACGTTTTATTTTTATGCTGTTACGACAATTCCGGCGCCGATTTTGACCATTCGGTCCCCAAAAAATGTCGAATCAAATGTCTTCAAAAAGCAGGCAAAATTTGGGCCACGAACAGAACCATTCGGCCCTGATTTTGACAGATTCAACAAACTTCAATTTCTCCAATTTTGAGTCACTTTCACAATACACATGTAACAAATAGATAAGAATAAATTTAAATATTAAAATAAAAGTATAACAAACACAAATGTCCAATTTTTTCCTTTATCATTTAAAAAGTGTAACAAACTAGATGATTGTATTTATACTTACTTTTTCATTATCCAAATTATACACTTAAACAACAACTTTTTTTTATAATAAAGATTGTTGTTGGTGTCATTAAAAAAAGAAGAATTTAGATTATATTCTTTTTTGTTATAGTGTTGGTTTTATTGAAATAGGCAATCATTGTTGGTGGATTCTAGGGTGAACCATCAAACAAGTGGTTCACCGATGTACCACTTTTATACACCATCCGATTTAAATTAATGGTTTAGATGTGTTAGAGATAAAATTAAGAACACAAATATATTTCCGCACACTATCCTTGTTCTCATCTTTCTCGTTGTTGGCTAT
>Ga0315914_1008037_pt1 | contig 14313 bp, 7 predicted proteins | sample MpolenodulesMG_FD_203920 | JGI IMG/M metagenome (GOLD analysis project Ga0315914, IMG submission 203920) | Medicago polymorpha root nodule microbial communities from Los Angeles, California, United States - elongated nodules | ecosystem: Host-associated > Plants > Roots > Nodule | place: USA...
CGTTCCTCTGAATAGTCCCCATCATTGCCAAATTCCACCTCTCTGAGGAAGAAGTATCTAACTGCATCTGTCCCAAACTTACTAACCAAATCGTTTGGTTCAAGTGTATTTCCTAGTGACTTGCCCATCTTCATACCATCCTAACATTTTCAAAATAAAAAAAATTGCTGCATGAGATAAAATTCAAATGAGAAACAGATTTATAAAACTTTGCTTAGTCACAGAAGGCCAAGTTTAGTTTGTGGTCTTCATACCAACTATCAAATTACTTTTACTACTGTTGATGTTGAGTATAAATATAATTGTTTTCTGAGTTTAATAACTATACATCAATAATCTTAACAAGTTTACAAGGACGTCCAATCATATACCACCACCCTAACCAGATTTTAAGAGGTAATGTCATGATGTAGAAGATGGTGAAATATGATTGAACGCTTGTATAAAACTTGCTAACACTGTTGGTGTATAGTTATTGAGCTCTTATTTTCTAAGGAATACATTTGAAGCATTACGGTAAAAAATATATATATAAAGCACTAAGTTAATTTAACAAAACAATACAATTATTATTACTATCCTTAAAGTTGAGTTTTTTCAATCATCCATCACCTCAATGTTATTTAACTATTTACTTCAATAAATAATAATAATTTATTAATATCATTATCAAGCATAAGAATGATAAAAAAAAACATGGCCTAGCTATCAAAAAAGAGGAGAAAGGCATAATTTATGTCCCTTGCTTTGCTCAGATTTTACACTCAGCATTAAAGCATGTTCATGGTTCATTAAAAAACCGAATCGAACCATGAACTGCACTGATCCAAACTGAAAAAGAGCCGAACTGTTGACCCAGTTCAGTTTGTTGAACTGTTCACTTAAACAAGTTCACTAACCACCAACTTCTTAAAGTTCAGTTCAGTTCACTTTAGAACCCAGTTCAGGAGAAGAGCATGAAATACGGTGAGTTGGTGACCAATGCTTAATAATACAAGAATTTGATTGTTCATTCTGCTATGTATTTCTCAACCATGTGCTCATTGCTAGGTACCGTTAGTCTGAAAGCATGTCAGTCCAAGTGGCCAATGCAACAAAGAAGCAGTGAAGCTCCGTGACTATTTTTTTTTAAAAAAGGCTTCTAAAAAATACAGATATTAATTAAAAATCTAAACATGTACATATTTCTCATCTCATTATCCTGTTTCCTATTTTGACACAATCGTTACCCAGTTTCCTTGAAAGTTCAGGAGTCGTCGAATTTGATTTTGAATATTTTCGATAATTATTTTTTTAAGATACTACTATTAGGTGAGATTGATAAAAAAAAGATACTGCTATTAGGTGATTTTATTTAGAAATTTCAAATATTAATATACTATTATAGATCCAAATTCAACAAATGGAATGAAATGCACTTTACTGACATAGCGGAGATTGGAGTGGCAACTGAGCAGCATTCTCATTTATTTTTTTGTAAGTACTCATAACACTTTCTTTGACTCTGTTCTCAGTTTCTACTACACTCTCGTTTGTTTCCTGCATGATTGATAACTGAAGTGGTAATTGAGCAGTTCGGTTTGGTGTACAGTTCACAATGGTTTTGTTTTGGTTTGGTTTTGACATTCACCAACAGTTCACTGCACAATTGCAGCGGTTTGGTTCAGTTCATATGAACCATATTTTTAGTTCAATACGGTTCAGTTCAGTTTTTTTCCCATGACTGAACCATGAACAGGCCTACTCAGCATCTCTTCTAAATAAGAGACGGAATTTAACGAAGTTACTATTTGCTACCAAGTTATCTCAAGAAGAAACATAAGATAATAAATAGGCCCGAATACTAATACCTTTGTCAAAAATCCATGGCCATATACCATTTTGGGAAGGCTTAGCCCAGCAGACATTAGCATAGCTGGCCAATAAACGGCATGGAAACGTAGAATATCCTACAGAGTAACAAAATCATTAATGAAATAATGAACTTGAATGCTTTGCTATTCTGTCTTCTCTTTTGATAGTAAATATAAAAGAAAACCAATGATTAATAACTATAAAGGGGTGAACAAAACCATCACAAAATACATATGGATTTGGTGTGTAAGTACTCAAGATGGAGAATACCGAGTAAAACGAGAATTTGACCGAACAAGCATGATAGCATTTTCCTAGTATTTGGGGTTGACTATAAGAGAGAATTATGACAAGTGGATAAAAATGGCAGCCAAACTATAGAAAATAAAAAGGAATTATGACATCCTTCTACCTTAACAAGTTAAGAGTACAACAATTGTATATTTCTCACTTAAAAGAAAAGGAAAATGAAAAAAAGTAAGTTAAAAATAGACACTCGCGCAGAGAGAGAGTCAGATATTTAAAAAAATATGAAAGAAAAGAGGAGACATACCTTACCAATCAAGTGCAGTGTAGCTGGCCAACCTGAAGAAACAGTGTTTAGTAAATCAGGTTGCGCCTGGTCATCAGCTAGTGCTGATATGTAGCTGCACATACAAAAAGAAAGGAAAGTAAAGTGTTCAACAAGAGTTTAGTAAGGTAATTGAGAATTCAATCAATGAAAGATATTATACAATAAAGCAAAGTGTGAATTTTTCTTTATCACTTTTCCATACAAATAATTGTGCATAATTGAACTTAAATGTATTTCAACAAACATATTTCCGTTAAGCACCGATAATGTTAAACAGAAACTGAAATCTAATAGAATAGAGCCAGTGAAAAATTAGAGATGCATAAATTATTATAAAATAAAAGCTCTTACCCTAGTAAAGCATCAAACCATACATATATAGTCTGAGTCTTGTCACTCGGAACAGGTATGCCCCAATCAACTGATGCTCGGGAAATGGAAAAGTCCCTCAGGCCACTATTGATCCAGGTTTGAACCTAGAAATGTATATAGAAGAAATAATTTTTAAAGCAAAATAAATTATTAAAGAAAACCCATTTGAAGTTCTCCTGAAAGAGATGATATGCAGTTCGTGAAATACCTATCTCACGGGTGAAACTGCTGTAAAGCATTATTCCACTATTTTTGGGGAAGCATGCATGGGTAGGGATGTTTATAAAACAAGCCAAATCATATTCAGATTGTTTTTGTATTTTTTTTTTCTTACATTAAGTGAACAAATTCAGATTGGATTAACATACCGAATGATTGAATTAGATTTCAAGCTCAATAAGAGTAATAAAACAAACCTACCGACAAGGGAAAACGGGAAAAGTGAGAGTTAATCAATTTTGGATGCTATTGGTTTTTACAATCTTCTATACCCAGATGACCACAAAATCACTTCAATGAAAACTATATAGTTACACGACCTTAAGGAGTGCTAACTGATTGGATTAGTCGTGAACTCGAACTCCAAGACTTGAAAAGCATATAAAATAGTTTAATGACATCATGACTAGCCTACTATATCAATTTGAATCATATAAGTTTCCATTCTGAACAGTCTCTAGTGAATGCAGTTAAATAAGTTCTGAAAGTAAATTTCAATGTAGCCCCGCTTCCATTGTATTTTTTATTTTTTTTTATATATAAACCATTATAACAAATAGAGGAAACTTTTATACAATAAAGATAAGAGAAAAATGAACTCCATTTTCCTTTACCTCGTGTAAACGGTAAGATGGCTGCACAAAATTTGGATTTTTATTCAAAATTTCCTCCAATGACTTCTGATATTTTGACAGTGCGAAAAAATAATTGTCCTCTTTCCTTGAAACACAAGGCTTAAGGTGGATCGGACAGCAATTATTTTCAAGCAGTTCCTTCTCATCCTGCACCAGATAGCAATACATTCTTCAGGTAAAAATATGAAACTAAAGATGAGAAATTTAAGAGAAAAAAGGCAACAATCTCAATCAAAATTTCCCATCATCAGATTCAGAGGCAGTTATCTATCTCCCTGTTAAAGGATGGTAAATAGAATCATTTGAAGCTCTGGAGGCAAGTAATCATACCCTTCTAAGTAAAGAGCTTATATAAATTAAAAAGAAAAAATTGTTAGAGTTAGAACCTCAAGTTAAAACTATCACCTTATATTCCTCACAGCTGACACAATAAATTCCCTCATAATCAGCTCTGTAAATGTCACCATTGGCAAGCACTCTCGAATAAAATTCCTTCACAATTGCTTCATGCTTGCTATCCGTTGTCCTAATGAACTTATCATACGAAATATCTAGCTGCAATTACAAAATTCGTAAAAATAAAACACATCAACAGGAGTATTTAACTTGAGTGGAAGAGTTAATGAAAATTTCAGTCCTCAAAATTTTAGAGTGGAGCAATTTGGTCCTAAATTTTACGAAATAGCAAAGTAGTCCCATAAATCAAAGAATTTCAATCAATTAAAAACCATCTTTACTAAAAATGTATCAAAAGTTCAAAACCACCGAAAGACCTAATGTTTTACTCAAATAGTCGGTCTTTTGCTGCATCAAAACAAGCATAGAACCTCTAAACTTGTGATGCTGAATTTGAAAAATGACTAAATTGACAGACATTGTTCGCGCTAAGGGACTAAATAGCAATTTTGTAAATTTGAGGGACTAAATTGATGAGGCTTACAATATAAACGACTATAATGATGATTTACTAAGGGATGAAAGTGGAATTACATCTTTCCAAAGGGTCTTGTAAGCTTGTGAAATGAGATTGCAATGGTCCGTAGGGGTGGAACCTTGAGCCATGGCAGCAGTTGCAATTTTCTCACCATGTTCATCCGTGCCAGTGATGAATATAACTTTCTTTCCCAATAGCCGCTGTCAAATTACATATAATGAAATTAAAATTCCAAAGTTAGATAATAACTTTTTTTTTAAGAAGGCAAACAAACCCACGGAAGTTAGATAATAGGTACCTGAAAGCGAGCAATGGCGTCGGCAGCGATGGTGGAATAAGCGCTACCCATATGAGGAGGGGCGTTAACGTAGTAAAGAGGGGTTGTGATGACATAGGGTTGGTCATCATTTGAGGAAGTGGCGCATTTGCAGAAGAAAGCTGGTCTTGGAGAAGAAGAAGAAAAAGAAGAAGAAGAAGAAGAAGGGAAATGGAAATAGGGTTTGTTGGATTTGAAGTGTGAAACATTGGAATTGGAACGGAGTGAAAGAATGGAAAGTGTGTTCTGTAACGAACAGTTCATTCTCACTGCCATTTTTTTTTTATGCTGCCTCCTCAAGCCGTTTCTTTCCCGCAGATAACATTACATTAGTAAGCACTCGGGGGGTTTTCTGCCCTTAGATGCATCCAGCGGATTCAGATGTCTTTTGGTTTAACCTCCTGTTTTTTTTTTTATTAAAGTAAAGCAGATAACAGTCATTTGGACACGGTGTGCGAACTGAACCGATGAACATGTGATTGATGTGGTGTGTCTCGTTTCAAGGTTATTCAACGGATAGCACTTGTGTGACATAGAGTTAAGTAACATTTGTGATATTGACTAGCCACAATATCACAATCTCTCTCTTTCACAAGCATTGTGACATTGTGATTGGCCAATGTCACTCAACCCTATGTCACTCAAGTGTTATCCTTATCCAACAGAGACCAATTGTGGATGCGCGTTCGTGCAGAGAAGGTGGCTTTTTGCGAATTGGGGATATGAGCTTAGAGTTTTAAAGGTTTTGCACACACACTTGTCAGAGGGAGTAAATAATATGGTGACGATGGCTTGTTGACGGTAACTTTCGACACCGATTGAGTAAAAACGATGACGTTCTGAGAGTGTCGTAGTCGTTCCTTGAACAATTATTATAACAAAATGTTATCATAAAACGGTGGTTTTCTGAACCCAAACTGATTTCAGAAATCAATTCATCGGCATATGGGTTCAAGTTCTGTTATGTTTTTACAAAAATGTTCGGTTAATAAATGCTCTATAACTATGGATAGGTTCATAACTTCTACATAACGGTTCAGTTCAATAGCATTTCACTTGAGTTCAGTAGTTCGGTTCAGTTTTTAGTTTTTTTTGCCCACCCCTATGATCACCAATATGCACGGTGGTCTTCAATGTATTGGAATTACACAATAGTCATTGATTGTGTTAATCTCTAGTGTTAAAATAGTTTTTTAATATTGACGATAACTCTTTTTTTATATAGACTGATATGATAATAAGTAAACAATTACAAAGATTGATATAACTTTTTTTTTACCTGGATTGATATGATAAGAATTAAGTAGTTATAAGGATTTATAAGATATAAAGTAAGTATTACGTGCAACTCTTCATGATATCTGGTTAGTGATTATTTGGAAAGATAGAGACAGAAGCATCTTCTGACATTTAGATCAACCTCTACATAAACGGGTAAATAGTGTGAAACTTGTTTCATTCATATTGTTAAGAAAAACAAAAGGAGAGGATCTCAAGTCAAATAAAAGGAACATGACAATCGAAGTGGATCACATCACATATATTGAAGTAAGCTCTACATAAGCTATGTGATAAGCTCAAAATTATAGCTTATTAAAATATGGCACAGGTGACTTATGAAATTATGATAAACTATTTTTATTATTTACCCAACACACATTTGAAAGAGTTCATGCTAGTAAATAAGCTAATATAAGCTCAAATAAGTCAATTCAAACATGACTTATGTACCGTTTGGCCCGACTTTTTTTTCTACTTTCTCTACATTTTTAAGGAGAATGTAGGTCAAACACGATATCACTATATCAATTAAGTACAAAAGTATTATTTTTTTAATGCATACAATTAAATGGAATGAGCTTTGGCCAGAAGTTGTTGAATGCTACTTTAGAACTACTTGTTAGTAACAAACTATACATATCTTTTGGACAAGACATATTGTAACAATCTATGCATACCTTTTTCTTATCAAAAAAAACTTTTCATATCCTTTTCAATGACACCAACAATGTAACAAATATAATGTAATATAATATAAATTCTTATCTTTTTGAATGACACAAAAAACATAGTATTCTTTTAACCAGATTTGTCATAGGGTATAATTGAAAATGAAAAAACCAATTATTAGAATCAAAGCTTTGTACAATATCTTGTCAAACAACTTTCAACTTAAAAATAGCTGTAAAACTAAAAATAATAAAGTAACCAAACAACTTTAACAGGTCAAACGACGTCTTAATGTTTTTTTGAACTTGGTTTGATGTTTATCTTAATGTAAGTTTGGGCTAACGTTCGTGTTTACTTTAATGAACATGTTTATTGTCAAATTGAATAACAAAAAATAAGTTGATTGATTAGTGAAAAAAAATGAATTTAAGTCAATTGATAGACACGTTGTAATATATTGAGAGGCTGAAGTTGAAATTTTGTACAGGTCGTTTCTTTACTTACAAAAAGTAAATTTTTAATTAATCATATGAGAGCACTTGCAAAAAAACGTCCCTCTCGAGTCTCGAGTGTTAGAATTATAAACCCTACTACTATCATCTTTTCTGACCGGCGGCGAAAAGGGTTTTGAAAATGAAAAACCTAAAACTCTTCCGTGAAGTTCCATTACTTCTCCGATTAAACTCCGACGACGAAACTTTCCGATTCTCCGCCTTAGACATCGAACGCAACCGTCTCTTCTTCCTCTCTTCTCACAATTTCATCTACACTTCTCATCTCTCTTCCTTCCACCAAAAACAAGCTTGGAGTAACAACAATTCATCATTATCCACTACTCATGCCATCGTTGATTTTGAACCTGATGATACCGTTACTTCTTTTGATTATCTCATGGAGAAAGAAGCGCTTCTTCTTGGAACTTCGAACGGGCATTTGTTGCTTTTTGATGTTGATGCGAACGTGACTCAAGTTGTTGGGAATGTTGATGGTGGTGTTAATTGCATTTCGCTTAGTCCTGATGGTGAAGTTATTGCTGTAGTTACTGGTTTTGGTCAGGTTTTGGTTATGACTCATGATTGGGATTTGTTGTATGAAATATCACTCCTTGATGATGATGAAGCTGAAGGTCATCACGTAAGTAAGGACTAATAACCTTTCTTTGATTTTTTTTTTTTTACTTTTTATAATCTTAGTATAATTAAGTTTAAGTGTATGTTTGGTTATGTGATGATGTTGATTTTGAGTGAATTGATTCTTGCAAATTGTAAGTTGAAGGTGATTTATGTAATAGGAGTTAGAACAGTAAATTTGAGTGTAAAAATCAATAATAGAAACCACAATTTTTAGCTTCAAGTTAGAATCAATTTGGAGGCAAAATCAATTCTACTCAAGAGCAACTAAACATGTCAAAATCGATTATATACCTCAGAATCAACTTTGGCTCCTCCAAAAGCGAAACCAAATGTACACCAAGTGTAATTTGTATGATAATTTATCCTTTTTATGCTGTTTCCCACTTTGGATTGGCTTATAACTCATAGAATTCTCTCAATTAAATTAAATAAGTCTGTTCGGATAAACAACTTAATTAAACTTTTATGGCATAAACACTTACCGTGTACGTGCTTTTATAATTGTATAAGCTATTTCTATAAAAAAAAAAAAAACCTATGTAACAAAGATATACTGTTTTCATACAAGCTATAACCTGTTTTCGTAAGCTATCGTGGAGTGCTTATGGAAATAAGTTAAAAACAACTTATGGACTTGTCATTAGTTGTTTCCTGAACAGTCTCACATGTGTTTATGCCAATAGATAAGCTCAAATAAGTTAGTCCAAACAGACCATAAGTTTATGGTGGTTCAGTTACCGAGAAGTTTTTAACATAAGTTTATACGATAGTTTCTGTTTAAAGAACTTATAGTAATTGTAAGACTGCTTTAATATTTCTTTTACATAACTGTTTCTAAGAAGTTTATCTAAATTGGATCTATATATTTTTGTATTTAGGATTTTTTAACTACTCGCATATAGTACAAGTGAATGTCCATGCCTTGTAGCTGTATTCTTATTTGCAAATTTGGTGTCCGAGTTCTCTCTTTATGCAGAGCTGGTTCAAAATAGTGATTGTATTACTGTTTTTCAGATGGAGAAAACTTTATGGAGCAACATCCTATATCATGGCGAGGAGATGGAAAATACTTTGCTACGATGAGTATGTGTGGTTTTAATTTATCACGGAAACTTAAGATTTGGGAACGAGATTCAGGGGCATTACTTGCCTCTTCGGAGGTAAAAGCTTTTGCAGGAGCAGTTTTGGAGTGGATGCCCAGTGGTGCTAAAATTGCAGCTATATATGATAGAAAAGCTGAAAATGAATCCCCCTCCATTGTTTTCTTTGAGAGAAATGGATTAGAAAGAAGCAAATTTAGTGTTGGTGAAGGAATTAATGCAAAAGTAAGATTTCTGAAGTGGAATTGCAGTTCTGATCTTCTTGCTTGTGTTGTTGAATGTGAAAATTATGAGGCTCTAAAGATATGGTATTTTAGCAACAATCATTGGTACCTGAAGCATGAAATTAGATACTTAAAGCAAGACGAAGTCAGGTTCATGTGGAATCAAGAAAAACCTTTGCAGTTGATTTGTTGGACTCTTGGTGGTCAGGTTACAGTTTACAATTTTGTTTGGATCACGGCTGTTACGGACAATTCTGTTGCACTAGTCATCGATGGCTCCAATATTCATGTAACACCACTTTCCTTATCCTTAATGCCGCCTCCTATGTACTTATTTAGCCTAAAATTTTCTTCTTGTGTACGGGGTATGGCAGTATACTGTAAAAACTCCAAGAACCAGTTAGCTGCATTTCTTTCAGATGGTAGTTTATGTGTTGTAGAGCTTCCATCAATTGAAACTTGGGAAGAACTAGAAGGGAAAGAATTCAGTGTTGAAGCCTCTCATACTGAAATGGTGTTTGGATCCATATTACATCTTGTATGGTTAGATTCACATACGCTGCTATCTGTTTCCCATTATGGTTTCAGTCACAGCAATGACTTATTCCAAAGCTCACTAAACAAGGGTGCACTTCGAGGCTTCTATTTGCAGGAAATAGAACTTGAATGTTCCGAGGATATTGTTCCAGGATTGCTGACATGTTCAGGTTGGAATGCAACAGTTTCTAAGCAAAACACACTTGAAGAGCTTGTTATTGGCATTGCTCCAAATCCTGCTAGTAAATATTCTGCATATATGCAGTTTTCCGATGGGAAAATCAACGAGTATTTATCGAAAAGTGGCACTGGTGGCGGATCTTTGGAACAAGAATATCAAGGTTTTTCGGCAGCCTGCCCTTGGATGGATGTAGCGCTGGTCGGAAGTGCTGGCCAGTCAAAACCAGTGCTTTTTGGACTGGATGAGATTGGCAGATTGCATGCTAGTGGGGGGATAGTAGTTTGCAACAACTGCAGCAGTTTCTCATTTTACTCAAATTTGGCAGACCAAGTTGTGACACATCTAATTCTTGCAACTAAACAAGATCTGCTTTTTATTGTTGACATTGTCGATATATTTAATGGGCAGTTCGACTCGAAGTATGGGAATTTTGTCCGCAGTAACAGCAGAAAAAGGGAAGAAAATGAAAATTACATACATATATGGGAGAGAGGTGCTAAAATAGTTGGAGTTTTACATGGAGACGAAGCTGCCACTATACTACAAACTACCCGGGGAAACCTAGAATGTATATACCCTAGAAAATTGGTTTTGGTTTCTATCATTAATGCCTTAGTTCAAAAGCGATTTAGAGATGCATTACTCATGGTTAGGAGACATAGGATAGATTTCAATGTAATTGTTGATTACTGTGGTTGGCAAGCATTTTCACAGTCAGCTTTTGAATTTGTCAGGCAGGTCAACAATCTGGGTTACATAACTGAGTTTGTTTGTTCTGTAAAGAATGAAAATGTTATAGAGACACTACGAAAATCATGTGTATGTTCCCTGTTCAGAGGTTGCTAATGTTATGCTAGCTGGAGGCCTCCAAAATTTCCCTGCAGACAACAAGGTTTCTTCAATTCTGATGGCCATAAGAAAAGCACTTGAGGACCATTTTACAGAAAGGCCTGCAAGGGAGCTTTGCATATTAACCACACTTGCTCGAAGTGAGCCTCCATTACTTGAAGATGCTTTAAAGAGAATAAAAGCTATCCGTGAAAAGGAGTTGTCTCATGCTGATGATCACAGGAGAATGACCTACCCTTCTGCTGAAGAAGCTTTGAAACATCTGTTGTGGTTGGCCGATGGGGATGCTGTCTATGATGCTGCTTTGGGTCTTTATGATTTAAAACTCACAGCTATTGTGGCATTGAATGCCCAAAAAGATCCAAAAGAATTTCTTCCTTTCTTGCAAGAGTTGGAGCGTATGCCTACACCATTAATGCAATACAATATCGACCTTAGGCTGAAAAGGTTTGAAAAGGCTCTTAGACATATTGCTTCTGCCGGCGATTCTTATTATGATGATTGTATGGCACTGGTGAAAAAAAACCCTCAACTTTTTCCCTTGTCTCTTCAACTTTTTATTGACCCTGCTAAGAGGATGCCATTCCTTGAGGCATGGGGTGATTATCTTAGTGGTGAAAAATGCTTTGAAGATGCTGCAACAATTTACTTGTCCTGTTTTCAATCTGGATAAGGCTCTGAAGTCATATCGTGCTATTAATAACTAGAGCGGGGTGCTTACAGTTGTTGGGTTCCTTAATCTAGGAAAGAATGAAGTACTGCATCTTGCCGGTGAGCTTTGCGAAGAACTTCAAGCACTTGGTAAGCCTGGTGAAGCTGCCAAAATTGCCATGGAGTACTGTGGAGAAGTTAACTCTGTTGTGAATTTATTAATTTCTGCAAGGGATTGGAAGGAGGCTCTGAGGGTTGTTTTTATGCATAGAAGAGAGGACTTAGTTAAGGTTGTGAAGGATGCATCTATTGAATGTGCAAGCACACTTACCAATGAATATGAGGAAAGCTTAGAGAAAGTGGGGAAGTACTTGGCACATTACTTGGCTGTTCGACAAAAAAGGCTACTTCTCGCGGCAAAGCTCCAATCAGAGAAACATGAAGGTAGTGATGTTGAAGATGACGCTGCTTCAGAGGCTAGCAGTAATTTTAGTGGAATGAGTGCATACACCACATGGTACGTAATTTTCCTTGATCCCATATACATTGCTATATACTTTGGAAGATGTAGAACATCCATTTAACGTGCTTTTGTATATATTCTGAACCGTTTTTGTTTGACTCCGAGGATGGACTCCAGCCTTATAAGTTATAACATACTATAATGAACAAAACCGAGAGCCACAGTGGTATTTGCATAATCATTCATGTATTAAATACTAGCAGTTAGATGTTCTGTTTTTATAATTGTAGTCTGTATCATATTATTCACAATAAAGTAAGTTATCGTTGTCATGTAGAACTATGCAACCTTTGAATTGTCCCCATTGTTACAACCTAGTGGTTTGGCTGTGCACATTCCCCCTCTCCGGGTGTGTATTTGTCTAAGCTAATAGCAAAATAAAAGAAATGTAACCTTTTGAATCACATAGTTATTTGTGGGTAAAGTTTGACACTCAAATCATTCACATTGAAACTCATGTCTGTTTCTTAGTAGCATATGCCGCCTTTGCAGGCAGAGCTCGCTGTCTGAGTATGGATAATATTTGTTTTCTAACCATCCATATTAGTTGACCTGGGGGCTGGGTGGCCATTGTGTCCACAAATGAGTTGGTCTAATGTCTCATTTTCTTCAATGTGAATAACCAAACCTCCTGTTCAATTATACCTAGGTTTGATTTAGAGACAAAATTATTACATAAGATGATAAATTGAACCGTGTTTTATTCTTCTATTCATTTTAGAAAAAGAATAACAAAAGTAATTCTTTTTACATTATTGTTTTATTTATCTCTTCTATTACACTTTTTTACATGAGGCTTCATTTATATTCCTGATTTCGTCAACAAGACCAGGAAAAGTTCTGTTGCTTCTACTCTTTCAGCTGCAACAACCAGAGCAAGAGATGCTAGGCGTCAGAGGAAAAGAGGAAAAATCCGTCCTGGGAGGTATCTTGACCTAAGATTTTTTTTGTAGCAACGTTCCCTGCTCCGTGCACCTCCATTTTTTGTTAGCCACTATTTCACATATTTAAAGACTAAAGTGATAGTATTCTCTATTCACTATTTTGCAGTGCTGATGAGGAGTTTGCGTTGGTGGATCATTTGAAAGGCATGTCTCTGAGAGTGGAAGCAAGACGCGAGCTGAAATCTTTGTTGGTTTCCCTTATGATGTTTGGTGAGGGTGAAACTGCAAGGAAGCTACAGCAGATGGGGGAAAACTTTCAATTGTCTCAGATGGCAGCAGTCAGATTGGCTGAGGTTACAATATCAAATGATACCATAAATGAGTATGCACATACTTTGGAGCAATATACGCGAAAAGTAAGGGATGAAATGCACGACTCAGAGGCTTTGTCGTGGCGGGTCAAAGTTTTTTTAAGCAATGAATGAGCTTAACATATTTAACATAAAGCTCCTACTTGGAATTTTATCTGGGATGTATCTGCATGTAGTTTGATGATGTTGGTTTCTTCATTTTAGAGGCTTGAATCCATTCAGAACTATGACTCTGTAATTCCGTTGAATTGATTGTTGCTACTCTGAAATGAAAGTATTGCCCGAGGAGAGTGACACTAGGGTTCTCACTTCTCAAATACTCACTCCGTTTTTAAATATAAGCAAAATTGACTTTTTAGGTTCATTCATTTAATGATGTATATGGTCTATAATTTGAACCACATACATCATTAAATGAATGAACCTAAAAAGTCATTTTTACTTATATTTAGAAACGGAGGGAGTACATGTCAATTGTTTCATCATGCAGCTATGCTTTTGAGAGTATTATGCAAACACGAATTCAGTGAGTGTTTATTTGTATCCATTTGTTTTGTTGATAATAAGTTACAATTTATTTTAACTATTTTCAATTGCAAGAGGAGGAAATATGACCAAAAATGAAACCATCGGATCATTTCTATATTCATTTTATTGGTTAATATTTTATATCAATTCATAAAATCACAAATATATTTCAGTATAAACGTCTCGTGAGTTACCACCACAAGACTCAACCCAAATAAAAATAAGGTGCTGTGCTAATCTTAAGATTCCACTAACAAGAACAAGTGATTATCACTTTTTAAATTAGGGCACCAAACATTAGCTTGTCAAAATTATTTATGTACTAGATTGATGACCCGTGCGCCGCACGGGTCTCATGAGCTGGAATAACTATTTAATTATGTAATTTTAATTCATAGAAATAATTGTTTGAACTAATATTTAAGAACCAAAAATTATAAGTGTAAGAGAATATTAAAATTTATGAGAAGTGGAAAAG
>Ga0315914_1008039_pt1 | contig 14312 bp, 13 predicted proteins | sample MpolenodulesMG_FD_203920 | JGI IMG/M metagenome (GOLD analysis project Ga0315914, IMG submission 203920) | Medicago polymorpha root nodule microbial communities from Los Angeles, California, United States - elongated nodules | ecosystem: Host-associated > Plants > Roots > Nodule | place: USA...
GTAAACATTAATAACGAATAAATAAGTATTGCACCTAGTTTCACCACATAAAAGTCATATTATCATATATTTCAATATAAATTACATAATGTTACTTATATATTGACCACAAAAAATTGGCGTTACAATTTCGACCCCAAAATATACGTTGGTGTAATTTCTACCAAAAAAAGGACTAATACCGACAAAAAAATCACTCTTTAAAGACCAAGTGATTCGGAAGATCAAGTGAAATAGAATATTCCTCATCTTCCGCAATAACTTCAAATTGTTGCTTTGGTTTTTCGGGAGTGTCCAACAAAATAGGCGCTGCTTTTTTTGACTCCTTTTGTGGTTGCGGTGGTTTGTTTCCACTTTCAATAACCATGAGCTTTCAGAACAACTCATGTTGATCCAAATACTCATCTTCCCAAGTTACCGCATCTTCTTTCTTGTGATTTTGCCACACCGTAGATGATGGAGGTAGTGGACAACCATTCTTCAAATAAATAAGCACAAAATGATTCGGAATTAACCCAAGGCACATTATGCGAGTTTTTTGCTTAGCCGACGGTGGTGGCCCTCTTAGTGGGAAAAAAGATTCCGATTTTCCAAGAGATGTCAACACGACCACACACCTTTTGTAATAATTAGCAACAATGTGTCCCATGTCCGGAACAGTGAACCACTTATCAACAAGATGTGCATAACCTCCCATATTTGCGGGAGGATGTAAGCCATTTAAAATGTAGTTATAATGATCCTCACCCGCAAATACTTCAACATAATCACCTCTGTGATGTTTCAACTCTTGAATAAGAAGTGTACGAATCATGATATGACTTTGTTCGGTCAATCCCATGAACTCGGCTATAGCCCGAAATCCACAATGTTTATCGCCTATAACATCCACCACTTTTTCAATAAATGGAAGCAAGTGTGGCATATAATCAATAGGCCTCATAACCGGAATAGGCTTAGGCTTGGGATACTGAGTAGGTGGTGGAAGTGGGGAAAGTGATGTTTTACCAAGACGAGCACCTTTTTTCTTTTAATTGATGAAGTTGTTGGTGATGGTGACGGTTGACTATCCGAATTTTGAGAATCAACAACCTCCCACAAAGAAGGGATTCGACTAGTGGATGTAATTTTTCCTTTAGACCTCGCAATGTCGACTTTTTTCTTGGCTCCCTTGGTTGGTACTTTTCGTGGTGGTGGAGACATCATGGCGGTTTCATGATTAAAATGCTCGATACCTGTTTTTTTACGTCAAAAGTGTGTTGATACCTCCTATGTTTGATGCTTCAATGATTTTGGAGCAAGATTTGATGGAAAAAAATATTGGATTTGGGGATTGGAGGGAAGAGGAAAGAAAGTTGATGATGAAATAGTGTGTAGGGGGAGCAGGTGGCTGTTTCATCTGATGAAGCATTTTTCTCGGCAGTTAACTACCGAGATTTTCCTCAGTAGTTAACTGCAGCCCGTTTTTAAAAACCTCAGCAGTTAACTGCCGAGAGACAATTTCGTATTTTACATGTGTTTCTCAGCCTTCTCAAATGTGTGAACAACAATTTTCAATTCTAAATCTCACTTTTTATATCAAAATTTTGAAACACATCAAACAATAATCATAAAAAATATAATCAAATTATTCACACTTTATCTTTATCATTTACCAAATCATTGAATCTTTTTATCACAATTTATTAGAACGAACATTTATTTAAGGGAAATGCTAACTTGTGTCTTAAGAGCATAAGATAAGAATCTTAAAATGGAATTAAACAATAAATATTGTATTGAGAAGATAAATTTTTAAACTTTAAGGTTATGAATGCACAATTTTCAAAATTAAATTTTTTTATTTGATATCTTGTGCAAGAACATTTTCTAACTAAGAATCATGTATCTTTATATTTTCCATCGCAACGGATATAAGTAGAGCAAGGGATCAAATTTTTTTTTTTTAGGGAAGCAATGGATCAATCTTGTCAAACACAATAACATAACTTTTATCTAAAATCTTTTTTTTTTTTAAAAGGTGATTTCAATGTTTTCTCTTTTTTAAACGAAACTTTGTTGTGACTCCATTATTTTCGAATAACCCTCGAATTTCAATCCGTGACCGTTAACAATGATGCCTGACCAGGTGTTTCTCATTAGAGTTTAATTTTGTCATTTTGATGAATATTCTTGGGAAGTCATGGAAGAACTAGCTTTTGTTGCTATTGCATATTAGCCTTTGTTTTTTTTTGAATGTAATATAAATTTGCTTATGTTGTATGACTAAAGAAAACAAACATACCGCATATCCAATATGCCAAGGATCTTTATTAGGCTTTGTTTGGGAGTTTAGAGAAAAGGGGAAGGAAGTGCTTTGGGGGACATAAATATATGGGAAAATTTAGAAATTTTTCACATTTTTTGAAAGTGTGATGCCGTACGGAAGCGTAGGCTAGCAAGCGCTAAACCTAGATTGAAAGGAACAAGTTCTCCAGCGACGAACCTGTGAAAATAGGGTTCCGGAATCCACTGAATTGAGAAAAACCCTCTAAAATATTATTGATTGAATAAAAGTTATCTCTTAGGGTTCGTTTGGTTCGAGAATCAGGAGGGGAGGGGAGAGATTTTAACGGAGAGGAGGGGAGGGGAGATATTCTAATTAAAAATGTGTTTGGTTCGCAAGGGGAGGGGAGGGATTTTACAATTATTTTACTGTTTTGCCCTTGAACTTAATTAAATAAGGATAATAAAGTAACAAAACAATAACGATGTATCGATAACAACACGATGTAGACAATGAAATAATGGATTAGTAATAGGGTTGTTACAAGTAATAATAAAAGTTGTTACAATGAAAAGTTGTTAATAATATGGAACAAAAGTTTTTACAAGGATAATATAACCTAATAATAATAAAAGTTGTTACAAAATAATACAACCAATAAAATAATAATAATAATAATAACAACAACAACAACAACAATAATAATAATAATAATAATAAAAGTTGTTTTTCCTTAAAAAAAAATAAAAAAAATAAAAGTTGTTTCAAGGATAATATAATCTAATAATAATAAATGTTGTTATAAGGATAATATTGAGATTTTAAATTAATCTAAGGATAATTTTGGCAGTGCAATAAAATTTTCTCCCCTCCTCCCCTCCCCTCCCCTTCTAAAAATTGAACCAAACACTTCAAATTAAAAATCTCCCCTCCCCTCCCCTCCTCGAACCAAACTGACCCGGGGAGAGGAGGGGAAATTTTTAATTTGAAGTGTTTGGTTCAATTTTTAGAAGGGGAGGGGAGGGGAGAGGAGGGGAGCAAATTTTATTGCACTGCCAAAATTATCCTTAGATTAATTTAAAATCTCAATATTATCCTTATAACAACATTTATTATTATTAGGTTATATTATCCTTGAAACAACTTTTTTTTTTTTAAGGAAAAACAACTTTTATTATTGTTGTTGTTGTTCTTCTTCTTATTATTATTATTATTATTATTATTATTATTATTTTATTGGTTGTATTATTTTGTAACAACTTTTATTATTATTAGGTTATATTATCCTTGTAACAACTTTTGTTCCATATTATTAACCACTTTTCATTGTAACAACTTTTATTACTACTTGTAACAACCCTATTACTAATCCATTATTTCATTGTCTACGTCGTGTTGTTATCAATTACATCGTTATTGTTTCGTTACTTTATTATCCTTATTTAATTAAGTTCAAAGGTAAAACAGTAAAATAATTGTAAAATCCCTCCCCTTCCTTTGTGAACCAAACACATTTTTAATTAGAATATCTCCCCTCTCCTCCGTTAAAATCTCTCCCCTCTCCTCCCCTCCCCTCCTGATTAGGGTCCGTTTGGTTCGAGAGTTTTGGAGGGGAGGGGAGGGGATATTTTTAATTTGAAGTGTTTGGTTCAATTTTTAGAAGGGGATGGGAGGGGAGCAAATCTCTTTAAAATTTTATTGCATTGCAATAATTATCCTTAAATTAATTTCAAATCTCAATATTAACCTTGTAACAACTTTTATTATTATTATTAGATTATATTATTTTCGTAACAATCTTATTATTATTAGGTTATCATCTTATTCTTGTAACAATTTTTATTATTATTTTGTTATATTTTCCTTGTAACAACTTTTATTATTATATTATCTATCACTCTTATTTGTTACATGTACAAACCACTTCTACTACTACTTTGTTGTTGTCAACGACCTTATTATTATTATTATTATCTTATTTTAATTCAGCTTATTACTACTTGTTGTTCCTTTTTTTTTCACTGTTAATTCACCTATTCATGTTTTGTGGTGCAAAATATATGAGCCAGTTTGAGATAAAATTAGCAGCTTAGATATGTGCTTGTCTTTCATCGATCTCCGAAATCGTAAAAACAAGTAGTTTCTTTTATTTATTAAGTTTAAGGGTAAAACGGTAAAATAATTTTCAAATCCCTCCCCCTCACCTCCCCTTGCGAACTAAACACGTTTTTAATTAAAATATCTCCCCTCCCTTCCGCTCCGTTAAAATCCCTCCTCTCCCCTCCTAATTCTCGAACCAAACGGACCCTTAGACTACATCTGTTAAACTTAAATAGGAAAATAACAAACCCTAAAATACTTTAGAAAATAATAAACTGAAACATAGCAAACCCTAAAATACTCTAGAAAATAATAAACTCAAAATAAAACAAACAAATAATAAAATTATGCTTTAATAATAAAATAGTACTAAATTACTACGAAAACCCTTCTACATCAACCTCCTCCACCTCTGAAGAACTCGACCCCGAGTTCTCATTCTGATAAAGAGCTTCCCATGTACGTTGACTCCTCCAATAAACAAGAGAACACCTACCCAAATCCCATTGAGTGAAACACAAAGAAGAAATTATGGATACCAACTGTGATTCTAATTCCTTAGTCTTGAGCTTTTCAATATTCGGAAGAATGTTTAGCCAGTATGTGACACAAACTCTGTTGTTGTTGCTTCCAAGAAAATTCTAAGCACTCCATGCTGATGGGTTTTGCGGCGTTAAATTTTTATCACGATGAAGATAAATACCATTGTATGCATATTGAAAAGTACCAATAATTCTTCTCTCATCAGATGTTGCTTCATCTCCTAATAATCTCAAAGCATCAAGTGCATGTACTGCCACTATGAATCCATCATACACCTCTTCAGAGCCATCTTTGCCGTAACCAATCGTAAACAACACATCCCTTTTTCAAATGATGAAACTAAATCCACCTCAGAATTAGTTATTATTTGACTACCATTATTCTCAAGTTCTTCTCTAACCTTCTTAACATAATTTTGTGATTCATCATTCCTATTTTCTCCTTCACATAGTGAAACCATGTTTTCATCGGTCTTCTCCACCTTTGAGGAACTCGAATCTTCAATAGAACACGAATCCGAATTAATTCGATTGTTTCTATCATGAACCCTAATTGGTTCACATCTCCTGATTGTTTCTGTTGTTATAATTGCGGTTGTTGTTGTTGATCTTAGCTGTCAACGCTGCCATCTGATCTGACAAAGCTTTGATGGTTGTGGCAAGAGTCGCGGTTATGCCGACAAGTTCTTCCCTCATCATCAATTGATCTCCCATGGCTGATCCAGAAGAAAAAGAATAGGAGAAACTTGCTCTGATACCAGCTGACGCAATATGGAAGCGTAGGCTAGCAAGCGCTAAATCTAAAAGAAGAACAGACAGGTTGCAAGTGAAAAACCTATCGAATAAGGGTTTTCAGGATCCACCAGCATTGACAGAAATTCTCGAATAATTTTATTGAATGAATAATGGGCTTAAAAATAACAAAGTGAAAACAAAATAGAAAGTTTTAGAAAATTAGGCTGAAATAATAAATACTACTAAATTACTAATAAAACCCTCCTACATCAAAGAGTATTTTTTTAAAAGAGTGATAAATTAATGTTGATGATTAATATATTTTTAATTTTAAAAATATTATAACAACATATATTAAATTTGAATAATTCATATAAATTCTCCCAAACCCTCCAAAACCCTCCTCTAATACAATTTTTTAGTTCATCCAAATGACGATGGTTTTATATTTTGAAGAAAAATAAGCCCCTCAAAGCCTTTTATCTCAATGTCCTCTATTTCTTCCACTTACTGCTTCCTTTTTCTTGTCAAACATTCTCTTCCCTTTCTTTCCAAACTCGCAAACAAAGTTTAAGGGTATTAGGTCTATACATAAGTTATAAATAACCTATATAAGGACCTGTATGAATAATCCTCTTATTACCACATATCTGATATCTCGAAGAACATTATTCAAGGTATATCCTTATTTGTATTTTACCCACATTTCATAACAATTGCGGTCACTTTCCGGAGGAGGTGTTGGAATGGACAAATCCTTCTATATAGTAGTAATATAAGGTACTGAGCAAATCCTTCTATATAGTAGTAATATAAGGTACTGAGCAATATTTATATTTGCAAGGATTTTTTGTTAGTTTGTTTTGAAATGGAGGTAAAATACAAATAAGGATATACCTTGAATAATGTTCTTTTTTATTGGGACATTGGGGAAAAAAAAATTCTTTTTTTTTTTGAGCAAAAAAAATTCTTACAAGTGGAATTGAAATAATGTTGTTGGAAACCTATCATGCAAGTTTGGTACGCAATTTCTTATGTTGGATAGAAGACTTTTCTCTTCGAAGTTTTTATTAGAAGTTAGAACCAACATTTTAGCAGTGATTTGAGAATCTTGGAGAAAGCATCTATGTGCTGATCTCATAAAAATAGTTTTTTTTTTTCCTTCTTCTAAGGTAATGGAGCCACAAAGAAAAAGCTAAAAATGTCACATTTAGGTAGACATTGAGTACTATTAATAGTATTTACATCCAACGTAACTCAATCACAACAAGGCTATGATTGAAGATTTTTGATGAGCTATCAGAGTTGATTTGTTTTTGTTTTTATGTTGCTTTCTAGTTTTCTTGTTTTAATTATGGAGAATGATAAAGAGTGCTTCGGGGGCAATGGTTAATGAACCAAAACAGATAAGTTTTTATAAAAATCTAGCATAATAATTATTTCATTAAAAGTAAAAACTTACATTTTCATAGCACGATTTCTATTTAAAGATTCCTTAATCAGTGTGCCAAGAGCACTGGCTAGCAAGACCCTTTAATTAAATATTACTAAAAAAATTTGTTTGTGATGTATTATTATTTCATTGACTTTCACCTTGTGTTTGTTTATGATTTGTGATATAAGCCAATTATCAACAATCATTAGGATATCTATTGGTGGTAATTTGTTAGATGACAACACTTGACCAAAATAATTTTCAAGTTTTATTTTTCTTTAAAAAAAAACACTTGAAAATTATTTTGGTCTCAAACTTTTGTAGCTGTTCCATGGTTGGAAAACCATTAGTTGGGAAAAGTATTTATTTCATTCCCTTCTATTTAACATATTTGTCATTTGGATGTTTTAGTTTGTTTGTAAATTTTTGTCACTCAAACAAGCAGTGATGATTTCCTTTCAACTTTGTCCTTGTCTCTTGAGTCACCACTCTTTAATATGCACAAATGAAGTCGTTGTTAGTAATATTTACCCAAAAGTTAGGGTACTGAATGATTTTGTATATTCTTGTTTTGCAAAATCTGGTATAACAATTATTTAGAAATGGAGGGTCTAATCAGATGTCTATCTCCTTTTAAGGTTGTGTTTGGTTTATAAGAGAAGTTGTGAAGAGAGAAATAGGTAAGAGAGAGATTGAGAAGAGAGAAAGAGATAAGAAATAGAGTAGATTTGAGGTATGGTTTGATATAAAAGAAAGGGAAGAGAAATAGAGAAGATAGAAAGATAGCAATTTTTTGAAATGACCAATAAGCCCTTATTTAAAAACATCTAATCAAAATATATTTTAACTAAGAAAATAGGTCCTTTGTCAAATTTAATTACTTTTTGATAAATATATTATTTTCTTTGTTTCAATAAAAGTAACCCAAAAAAAAAAGTAAATATATTATTTTCTTGCTTACCAAAAAAAAAAATTATTGAAAAACAACCACGAATTTGATCATAAAGTAGACAAAATGGCTAAGAACATAATTAAGAAAAGAAAAGAAAACGTGAAGCTGCTTGTGCTTTTTTTTATTACAGCTGCTTGTGATTTGCCTCAATTCCATCTTTCATTTCCATTTCGAAAACAAAAAAATCACTAAATAACATCAATAAAATTTTTTGAAAGTGAGGGCAAAAATGTATTTGTTGCAATTAGTCAACTTTCTCCTTCCTTTCTTCGCTGCACAACAGAGAAAGCAAAAAGGTGAAATTTCATCTCTCTTATTTCTCTCTCCTTAGCTTCTCTCCTCCACCAAACAAAAGAAAAATACTATCTCTTCCCTATCTCTCTCTCCCCTATTTCTCTAGAAACAAACATATAGTAAGGGACAAATTAGTGAAATTAGTTTTTGACTTTTATCCTCTCATTGAAACATAGTAGTTTATGTCCTAGTCTGACTATTAATATTCACTGATTCCCATAACTTCAAAATTATACAAGTTTTGATGGTGAAGTATCTAACATAAATTGATGAAATATATAAAGAATTTTTCTATGTGATTGGAGAGTGATGTGCGGTGGATTAAGATTGACGACGGGAGTTAATGAAGCTCACAGAGGATGGTGACTGAGTTCCTCGACGACAATGTTGTACATTCAAATACTCAAACGCTTTTGAAGAAATCTGCAACTTGATCTTTTGAAGAAACTGGTAGAAGTTTCAGAACACCTGCTTGAACATTCTCTCTGACAATATGGTAGTCAATTTCCAAATGTTTAGTGCGTTCATGAAACACAGGGTTTGCTGCTATGTGAATGGCACTAAGATTGTCACAATATATCACTGGCATCTTTGTACACTGAATCCTCAAGTCTTTCATCAAGTACAACAACCATTGCATTTCACAAGAAGCTGAAGCTAGTGCTCTATATACTCAGCCTCTGAAGAAGACCTTGAAACTGTAAGTTGCTTTTTAGTCCTCCATGAAATGAGTGATTTGCCTATAAAGAAACACTTACCAGATATGGATCTTCTGGTGTCTTTGCATCCTGCCCAATCAGCATCTGAAAACCCTTGAAGGTGTATGTTTGAATATCTGGGAAAGAAAATACCAGAACCTGGACAACTTTTAAGATACTTGAGAACTCTCATGCCAACATTATAATGAACTTGTGACAGATTGGTGAGGAACTGACTGAGTTGTTGTGTGATAAATGTTATGTCAGGTCTAGTCGTGTTCAAATGTAACAATCTCCCCATGAGTCTCCTATATGATGGAATGTCAAGGTAAGGAGCACTAGAATCATGGTGTAATTTGACAGTTGGGTCAGATGGTGTGGATACAGGTTTGGCACCCAATAAGTCTAAATCATCAATGAGGTCAAGACAATATTTCCTTTGGCACAAAGAGATACCTTTGGAAGAATGAGCAACTTCAAGACCCAAGAAATATTTGAGCAGGCCCAAATCCTTAATTTTAAATTTATCATGGAGAATAGATTTGATAGTGGTGAATTCAGTAAGTGAATTGCCAGCTAAAACGACATCATCAACATACACTAAAATGACAGTGAAACTGGTAGTGGTTTTTTTGATGAACAATGAGTGATCAGATGAGGCTTGAGTATAGTTGTTAGCAAGCAAGATAGAAGTTAATTTTTCATACCATTTCCTGCTCGCTTGCTTGAAACCATAGAGGGATTTCTGAAGTTTGCATACTTCATTGGGGTGAGACTAGGGAACACTATGAGGGATGAGCATATAAACATCCTCTTGAAGTTCACCATTCAGAAAAGCATTATTTACATCAAGTTGATGAAGATGCCAATTGTTGATGGATGCTAAAGCAATGACAACTCTGACTATAGTAAGCTTAGCCGCTGGAGAGTATGTGTCAAAGTAATCTAAACCCTCAATTTGTGTATATCCTTTAGCTACCAATCTGGCTTTGTATCTTTCAATTGAGCCATCAACATTATGCTTTATTTTGTATATCCATCTGCAGCCAATAGGTTTGATCTTATCTGGTTGATCCACAATTCCCCAAGTACTAGTCTTCTCAAGAGCAGTTAACTCAGTTTGCATGGCTTCCTTCCAACAATCAAGTTTACTTGCCTCAGCATAGGATTTAGGTTCAACATGATGCATAAGAGACAAATCAAAACATGAGTGAGAATGAGAAAAATTAGCATATGACAGATAATTGGATATGGAGTAAATGTTAGAGGAAGTATTGGGTTGAGTGTTAGCTTTGGAGGAACAAATGAAGTCTATAAGGTATGTGGGGGTGTATTTAAGTCTAGAAGAGGTTCTAACAAGAATGATGGGTGGAGGAGAAGAGTTAGTAAGAATGTTAGGTGGTGTAGGAGGAGCAGCTATAGTGGATGAAGAGATGTTAAGGGGGTCATCAACAATAGATGGATGAATATCATGATTTGGGGATGAAGGAAAATATGTCCATGGTGACTTGGGAGAAGAAGTAACAGGAATATATGGGAGAATGTGTTCATGAAATATAACATTTCTGGAGATAAAGATGGTATGGTCATGAAATCAAGCAAAACATAGCCTTTAAAACCTGACTTGTAACCCAAGAAAACTGTTTTTCTAGCTTTAGGTTGTAATTTTGTTCTATGAGCTTGTAAAGTGGAAGCAAAACAAAGACTACCAAAAACATTGAAGACATTAGGATCAGGTATGTCATCATACAACACTTGAAAAAGTGATTTGTTGTGTAAAAGAGGTGTAGTGACCCTGTTGATAGGAAAAATTGCATGAAGGACAACATATGACCAATATGACTTAGGAAATTTGGATTGAAAAAGTTAGGCTCTACCTACATTAAGAATGTGTTGATGCTTTCGTTCTACCCTAGCATTTTGTTGAGGAGTTTCCACACAAGATCTCTGGTGAAGTATTCCTTTGGAAGCATAAAAGGCAGGGAGATTAAATTCAGGGCCATTATCAGTTCTAATAGTTTTAGGGGTAAAATGATGTTGGGTTTCAATCATGGTAATGAAGTTTTAGACATGCAGAGAAACATCAGCTTTGGATTTAAGTAACATTATCGAAACATATCTGCTATGATCATCAACTATAGTTAAAAAAATATTTGTGACCATGAATAGATTGAATGGCAAGGCGACCCCAAATATCAAGATGCAATAGTTCAAATTTAGTAGAAGCATAAGAAGAACTATTAGAAAAGGACAATTTCTTATGTTTGGCAAAATGACAAATGTCACAGACAGCTTTATTATCAATAGTAATATCAGGATACAACTTGTGCATATTATGCAACCTTTGACGAGATAAATGGCCAAGTTTGAAATGCCATAAAGGAGATAAAGGAATAGATGAACTAGAATTCAAACTAGAAACATAAACTTTATTGATGGATTTATTACAATGAGAAAACTGAGAATCTATAGAAACATAAGGAGGAAAAGTAGTTGATAGCTTCAATTTGTAAAGGCCATCATGTGGTTCACCCAAATCAATCATCTTCTTGGATGTCAAATCCTGTATAACACATCCAGAATTTTTAAAATGAACAACACAAGTTAAGAATTTAAGAAATTGAGAAACTGAAATGAGGTTAACTTTGAATTGTGAAGAATATAAGACATGAGAAATATGAAAATGTGGAGAAAATTGAACAATGGCAGCTTGAGTGACACTAACAGTTTAACCATTAGGAAGATTGACATGAAAAGGGGTGATGTTATAGACTGAACTAAAGAAATTGAGAGAAGAACATATATGCTCATGAACACCAAAATCAATGAGCCAAATAGGGTTAGCAACATGCAGAGAATGACAAGATATAGTGTTTATACCTGATGAAGTGGAAGGTTGAGAATTGATATGGTTGGAACTGACATGAGGAGATGTTGAAGCAGCCAAATTTAATTGTTGAAGCAAGGACACAAGATGAGTATACTGCTCTTGAGGGATACCAGCATTGGGAACAGATGAAGAAGCCTCAACAACATTATTCATAGGCTTGACTTCCGATGCTTCATGAGAAGAGGAATTAATGGAAGGTTTGGGCTTGATAAAAGGAGGAAATGCATGCTTTTGATAGCATGTTTCAATAGTATGATTGATATGGTTACAAAAAGTGCAATATCTAGAACCTTTACCACCAAAATTTGTCTTTCCACACCCAGAACCTCTAGCAGCATCCGCAGCATGCACCAAAATGTTGGAATCATCAATGATAACAAGGGAAGATAGTTGAATATTGTTACTTTCTTCCTGAACAACAAGTGAATACACTTTATTGATGGAAGGAAGAGGATCCATCAATAACACCTGAGTTTTCACAACATAAAATTGATCATTCAAGCAAGTTAAAAATTGTATAACTTGATCCTCCAAACGAAAGTAACGTGCAGAACGCATGGCTTCACATCTACTTTGGTGAATGCAAGTACACAAAGGCATAGGTCTATGAGAATTGAGCTCTTCCCATAGGGTTTTCATCTCGGTGAAGTAATCAAGAACATACTTTGAACCTTGTTTGAGATTGTTGATAGAAGAACGAAGCATAGGAACACGAATGCGATCAACTTTGGAGAATCTATCCTTGAGTTCTTCCCAAACCTCAATAGTACACACATGAAAAATGATGGTTTGTGCAATTTGTAGAGAAACTGAATTGAGAATCCAAGAGTGAATCAGATGATTGCATCTCTCCCACGCAACTATGTTCAAATCCTCTTCGTCTGGTTCTGGAGTAGATCCATCAATGAAAGCAAGCTTGTTTTTGGCGCCAAGTGCTCGTTGCATGGATCTTCTCCAAGCTAAGTAATTTGAACCGGTGAGAAGAGGCATAACCGTAACTGTGTTAGGACCTTCACTAGGATGCACATAGAAAATGAAATCGGTATTAACCTGAGGTTGTTGACGAACCATGGTGAATCAACGAAGACGAAGCAAGAATCAAGAGATAAGAAGAAAAAAAATGGAAAATCTAGAAAAGATGAACTAAAAACAGAGAATGACGAAGAAATCACAACGAATTCAACGTGAAATCCGAGAAAACGAGGAGAAAAGGTGTGAAAATGAAGCTTAAAAAACGCTCAACAATGGCGGAAGCTTCAAGCTCGCACAACAATGGCGGAAGCTTGTAACCGAATCGTAACAAACTTTATTAAGGAAAAAGCTCCTAATACCATATTATGAAACTAAGAAACAAAGTATATTTTCATTAGATTGAAAGAATAGAGTACAAGAGTATATGTACAAATGTAATTTTACTACTAAACCTACTTAGATTGTACTACACTATAGTTACTTGTACTACAAGAAACAGGTGTATCTTCCTTATTGGTTAGAGTGAGCTCATGGTGTAATAATTATTTTCGGATATCTATCAATTGCTCACATACACTTAAAACATCCTTATTGGTAGTTCAAAAAAAAAAAAAACCGTTTAGACGGTATTTAAAATGTGGTTTAACCTATTTAAAAAGTATTTTTTTTTACAAAACCTAATTAAAAAGTATTGAGCGATAGTTAACTACCATCTAGCAGCGAACCGTAGTTAACCCCACAAACTAATGAAGCATTGCAAAGTTTTTTATAAGCTGATAAACAATGCAACAAATTGAAGTTATACAAATCTTAAAAAGAGTTCTTTGATTGACACTAATCATCTAAGGTCTAGCATCCAATACTCTATAAACAACAACCCGTATAATAAGAAAGTATACTTTAAACTTTGAACATACATTTGAGCATGTTAGAAATGAACAATCCACATGGCATACTAATGTTAATTCCATCATAGCAAAAGCCACATGTCCTCATTAAAATAAGCCATTAAAATTGCATACATTTGTTATTACAAGAAACCATTCAAATTGCATTGACTAACTGTTAATAAATTCACATTAATATTGCTTTGAAATTGACATTTATGTCACATTAAAATAAAAAAAATAAAAAGTTACATTACAATGTGGGGAGAGAATTGTCTCCTGTGACTTTTAACTCATGTGTGATCCTGACCATCTATTAAAGAGGTGAGATAACATGTTTTAATATTAAAAAAGGATAGAGTTTTAGGTGAGGAATCAAAATGAGTTTTAGATCCAACGGTTTAGATCATTTGAACGATTTCTCCATCTATTAAACGATCTGAAAGCATGAAGCTTAGATACTCAAAGTGATTACCAAAACCTAATTCCATGTCTAGAACAAAAGCTTTGATAGAAGATTATTCTAAAACTAGATTTAAAA
>Ga0315914_1008040_pt1 | contig 14312 bp, 5 predicted proteins | sample MpolenodulesMG_FD_203920 | JGI IMG/M metagenome (GOLD analysis project Ga0315914, IMG submission 203920) | Medicago polymorpha root nodule microbial communities from Los Angeles, California, United States - elongated nodules | ecosystem: Host-associated > Plants > Roots > Nodule | place: USA...
TAAATCAAACACTAATTCTTGGTACATTAATCTCCATTAGATTATGGTTGGAATCCCTCACAATCAAGGATTAGGGTTTTTATTAGACTCTTTTGGTTGAATTAATTGTTTAGATTATTGAAGATTTTGTTAAACTGGTTTAGTATTTGGGTAAAGAAAAAATGATTGTGAGAAGTTTTATCATGATAAAAAAGAAAGAAGGGGAGGAAGACGCAAGAGGGAGAAAGAAAGAGAGAAGGGTTGCAATATAGTGCGTATGGTGTATGATATGATCCATCAATCTAATAGATCTTATTTGTTGTTTACGTGGTTCACCGATGAGGGACTTGTTAGAGCCCTCACCCTAGAATTCACCAAAATAAAATATATATAATTCCCACTTTCCACCATACATGGCTGGTTTAGTTAATAATAATTTTTAATAAAAAACAATTACATAATCCTGACACTTATTGGAGTACATGAGTTGGTTGCAGTTTAAAAAAGCAACCCGCAACTAATTCGTTAATTTTCGGTTTGTTTCTCCCGTACTACTAAGCATTATCCTTTTGTGAAATAGTTTAAATATGATGTGTTCTTCTGGTAAGGTTTGGTTAATTGAATTGTTTAAAATAATAATTCATGAAATTTGATTTTGTTGGAATTTAGCAATTATCCATATATCATACATACAAACCATAGCATATTCATATTGAAATAGATCAAAAGAGTTTGTTTCAAAAAAGATCATATAAGCTTCAAATAATCCAGAACTTGGAGATGGTGGCCAAATCCATGTGACTTATACGATGTCCCTTCATTTCCTCGTCGGTATCCACTTGAAAGTTAACTTATGTACTCCCACATCGTTCACTCACTACTTATAAAGAAAGGGGAAAGGAACTTTAATTGCATATCAATGGAGTTTCAACGTCATTGCAACTGAATCATCAAATGAAAAACCATTTTAACATTACATGAATGTCATTTTGAGAAGAAAAAATGACATAAAGGTGTGACACTTGAATTTTGTTTTTTAGATTAAGGAGAAAAAAGCGAGCAAAATGTCACAGTAGAAACCCAATCCATCCATTTATACTTTCTTTTTTTTTTTTTAGTTTTGGTGTACATCAGGTATCCCGCTAATACAATTGTAGAGACTAATCTCTCAAGCTTTGTGGTATCTAAATAGGTGGTAAACTCTCGTGTTAAGAGTTTTAACGTTGCTGAATGCTCAAACTACTCAAAACATTGGTTAAACTAGAAGAGACTCATGTCATTTTATCTGAGTGCTCTTGGTGGATATTTTTCTTTTTAAATGAAGGAGAAAACGGCATACCTTATACTCGAATCATTCCTCTCCTTAAATGAAATGACCCAACACCACCTATCCGAAAATAATAGAGTTCAAGGGTGATTTGTGTCCCAATAGCCTTAATGAAGAGGGCAGGAAATCCACTGGATTGTAGGGTGGCTTAGAGTTTAAAAGGAGAGAGTAATTGTGGAAAAAGACAAGTCTTTCATTCAACCTAAACAAAAAACACTCGACCTTATACATGGTATCTTAGACGGCCTGGACAGGGGCGAAACTATGTGTTATAATGGGGTAGCTTTAGTTACCCTAAAAAATATTTATTTTATTTGAATACGTTAGTATATTTACTAATTAGATACCCTGATAATATATATTTAGTTACCACAAATGACTAATGAGTTTATTTGTTAAAAACTAGAAGAAATAAAAATGTTTTATGGATGTATTTCATCTTATTTTAACATTTTTCGTCTCTTAAGAAACTATCAAGAAAACTTTATTAATAATAAAAATTATCAAGACACCACTATATATATCTTTTATCTTATTTCTTTATATTAGGACCATCGTATAAAGATGGCTAGCTTCGTTGTTGGACATGATCAGTAAAGTGTCACCCCATAACAATAAACAATTTGTAGTGAGAAATTTCAAGAGGTTTAAACCTACTGTAACCGCACAATCCCAGACCTTGAGGACAAGCCAATTAAAAAAGACTACTAGTTAATGCAAATATTATAGGCCAGCATTGGATAAAATTGTGAGACTAAAAGGGCTTGTAAATATGGTGTTCCAAGTGGTTTAGACCCTTTGCACTATGAACTTCCAAACTTAGTGCACAAAAACTTAATATACATAACCTTCCTCCAATTGGGGTATATTATAAATATTACAACAAATTTCATAAATAAATAATGAATTATTATTATTCAAAGAAATTATATGAACGTGCTACGTCTATGCCGTTGTCTCAACTCCGACGATTGATATTATAAATTAAAATTTAAGCTCCCTTTTTATTGCTGAAACTAAACTTGACAAATTAATAATGAAACTCCTAGACAATGGCATTGAAACCTTCACTTGCCCCTCTCTTTCTCCATAGATTGTTCATTTAATCTTTTTTTTGTTGGGAATCTCCATTGATGCTGCTTTGGATATGACATCAAAGGCTCTTGCCATGCACAACTTGAACTTTTGTTCATCAATTAAGTCTTTCTGTGTTTTCAAAGTAATTCTTAATATTCTTGCATAGCTCATAACTGCAATATCTATACTCTGCGACCAAAAATAATAGCATGTTATGGTAAGACATTTATATATTCGTATCTTCATTTAGTCCATCCTAACCAATGTGGGAATTGTTATCCCTTAATTACCCTTGTATTTCTAACAAATGGTTTTCTTTTGATTAACCTAACAAATTGTTATCACCTGAACGATTGATGTTAGAGTTGAATTTTGATACAATTTAAAAATAAATGTGATCATTAATTAATAAAACTTTTTAAATATTTTTACAAATATACCCTCATAAAAAAGTGTGAAACATTAAATACATTTACTAATATTATAAAGATAAACATTAAATAAAAGGTAAAAAAGTCTTAAACAATAATTACATCTTAAAAGTTGTGACATTTTCTTATAAATAGAACCAAAAAAAATTAAAAATTTTCTTATAATAAGGACCGGAGGAAGTACATTGTAAGTAACCACGACCATTCATATGTGATTTTAGATGTTGTTATGGTTAAAGTCAAACATTTTTTATGATCTCACAATCATGACTAATAGACATTGTACAAAATATTTAAACTAATGTTAATATGAATTAAATCTATAATCTTAATAATAAAATTAGGGTATGCTAACAAGTATCTTTATAACACTTACTCCCTCTGGTCCTTATTATAAGAAGAAAAACAAAAAAACATCAAAACCAATACACTCATTAATTAGTATAACTTTTTGAATATTGTTACAAACAGGGCCGGACCTTGGGGAGTACAAGGTGCTCAACTAAGTTGGGCCTCCAAATGTTATGAGCCTCAAAAAATAAATTTAAGTCTAATACCCACCCCTATTTAAATAAAAAAAATATATATGTTACTTCCTTTTCTTTCTTCAGTACAAGTTTGAGATTTTTCTAGACTCTAGTTCTCCTTTTGGACATAAACCATCCCCAATTTGTATAATCACTTAATCGGTCAATTTGAAAAGTTATTTCATTGAAAGAATCACCTAAATAATTTCTTTTTTGCATAAACCATTCATTTTCTCCTTTCCCACAACGGAGGAGTGACAAATTCAAACGACACTATAATGTAAATTTCACCTCTCTTTCACTTAATTTTTTTTTTTATTTCCTTTCATGTTTAGAAGTTCTTCTGATTCAGATATTTTAATGAAGTTTAGCTACACAAAAAAAAAATGCATTTCATTTTGCCAGGGACCTATTTTAAATAGAGAGTCGAGCTTCCTATTTCATAGGAACGGCCCTGCCCTGGTTACAAATATACCCTCATAAAAAATTGTGAAGCATTAAATACACGCACTAATATTAAAATACAAACATTAAATAAGGGATAGAAAAGTCTTATGCGCAATAACTATATCTTAAAAGCTGTGTATTTTCTTATAAATAGGACCAAAATATTTTTTGAAAATTTTATTATACTCCCTCCCTCTCACAATTATTGTCTCTTTATCATTTTTTCTTTTTCTCAAAATGATTGTCACTTTACAATATCAATGCATCATTTTTTTTCCCACCCTTATTTATTGAATTTCATCCAACTTAACTATTCCACTAATTACAATTAAGAAGGATGTTTTAGTAAATGCTACCAATTTTATCATTAAAATCAACACAATTAATCATTTCCTTAATAATCATGCACAAACATTAAATGAAAAATATTATGAGACGGATGGAGTATTATATAGAACCGGATGGAGTATTAAGGAACTAAGAAAAAGTTTTATGTTTTTTTGAAAGAGAAAAAAAATTATGTTGAAATTAGCATTTAACTTTTTAAACAATTAACTACACAAGTTCCGAGACACTATTATATTGCATCTGTCTCATAATTAATGTCAATTTTAGATTTATTTTCATTGTCTCAAAATAATTTTATCTTTAGAATATCAATGCAACATTTATCTTTTTTCCATTAACATATACTTATTTATTGAATTTCACTCCACTTAACTACTCTATTAATTACAATTAATAATGTGTTTTTGTAAATGTTAATTCTGTGTCTTAAATTATACTAGGTTGTTTTGACCATTTCGCACAAATTGATAAAAGTAATTAATTTTGTATGAAAAACAGAAATTTTGAGTTATTTTACAAAATTATTCTTCATTAATGTTATGAGAAAGATAAATTAAATAATTAAAAGAAGATACAGTAATAAATAGTTAAGGGTAATATGAAAAGTAGTAATGAATGTTTCATTGATATTGTAAAATGATTTTTATTTTGGGGCAATTTGTTTCCAAAGCGAATTATAATTTAGGATGGAGAAAGTATTAATTTTACTATTGAAATCAACACAACTAATCATTTCTTAAGAACCATGCTAAACCAAAATGCGACACTTAATAGAGTACACTATATTTGATTTATTAACAAGTGTCTTAGGATACTTGATTGCATTTTCCATACAATTATATTATCCATGGATGTTTAACAATTTTAAACATGGTATTGTCCTTTTATTATGAGTTGTCAAGAAAATTATTTTTGCATTCTAATGTTCTAAACTATTCCCTCTCTTTTTGAATACATGTTGCAGTTTGATCATATGCATTATTCACATAACTTAGTTTGATAAAAAATATTAATATATAAAGACAAATTTTAGTATGTAGGTTGTTGTTTGATTTGTCTCAATAAATATTTATAAAATATTATTTTTTTGTAATAATTTTTATTAAAGATCAAGGTTGTGCATTGACATGCATGAAGTGGTCAATTGCGACATGTATTTATAAACAGATGAAATATTTTCTAACTAAAATTTAAAATGAAGTGATCCATTACGACATGTATTAAAAAAAATAGAGCATCATTCTAGCTAAAAATTTAGAACAATGATATGTGTCCACCTTTAATTTTTATATAGTCATTTTCTCTTTAGTTCTCTATTCTCATCACATCACTAGCATAGCACATCTATCACTTCATCATTTATCTTCATTTCTCCCTAACGATATAGAATAAATAAGGGTGTCCATGAAATATTTTTCAAGAACTTACTCTTGAACTCCTACTATACATATGGCTGTGTATTTTATTGTAATTTTCAATTATTAACTTTTTCTAGTAACAACTATTAAATTTGTAAATTAACAATCGCGTAACTCTATTTTTATTCATCTTAATTAGGCTTTTATAAGAGAGGCACAATCAAACCAGAGAAAAAGGATGATGGTTACCTCAGGTGCACCAGACATTATAAAATACAAGCCTTTCACAGGATGGTTTGCCAAAGCCATAGGTTCCACTGGCCCAATCAAATTGGACATGACAACACTTGAGTTTCTCAATGTACCATATAGATGTTTAGCAACTGCCTGCAACACATGTTTTATAGGTCGAGTCTTTCAAAAACATGAATCAAAGCAAAGAGAATAATCTCAGCAACACTTATTTTAACATTTTTTTTAATACTCATTCTTTTAATGTGTGAAATACATGTGAATTGCATTCACTTTCAATGTGGTACGACTCACATTAATTTATTTAATGAAAGACTCAGTATAAGAAAAAGTGTGTTAAAATAGGTATGACAGGTATTACTCAATAACATATTAAGGGTTTGTTTACTTTCTAGAGCAATTCTTGTGTGGACACAAGGATTTAGATACATAAATTGGCCACACCGTCGTAAAAAAGTATTCACATAATTATTTCACTTTTTTTTTCTCATTTCAACTTATAAATATAGGACAACATAGATCCAATGTTTTACTCACCACCTTTTTAAAAAAATTAAAAATAGATCAATCATTTTAAGAAATTTTCAAAATGTTAAAACATTGTTTTCATTCTTTTTTAGTTTGTCTTTCACTCTCTATTACAATATATACTATATGAGTCCTCCATCTCTTTGTTCACAATTCAAAATAAACAATTTCTTAAAAGAAAATATAAAATATTTTGTAGAAATAAAGAAGTTTAAAGGAGGAACTTTTCCCACCCCAAAATTACTCCAAATGTACACATCTGAAGGGAAAAAAAATGTTTTTGTACAGTCTTCTAGATGCATATATACTTTCAAACAAATCAAGAACTTTAGACTTGTTTAGATGTGTACTTTTTAAATCATGTTTTTTTAAAAATATATATATATATATATATATAGATATATATATGTGTGTGTGTGTGTGTGTGTGTGTGTGTGTGAGATAGGTAAAGTTGCTCACAAAGACTAATTTACATATATACACCTACCTCATGCCCTCTTAATTTCAGCTGCATATCTAAAAGCCATTCAGTGAGAAAAACAGTGAAAGTACTTCTCTTCCTCTTGATTATTTTTTGTGCTTTCCAAACAAAATCTAAAGGGTTAGATAGGCTGGCTTGGCTTAATTTTGGGATTGGTATATGTAAGAAAGAAATATGATTCCCCCAAGGAGATTTTGAATCAGCCTTGGTCATATCTTGGATTGATTGGTAACTTCCAATATTCCTGGTACTAAGCAACACCAATCCTGTTGAATTTGATGTTCTTGCCTTATTGTCAATCTCTTGCATGTATAGCCTAATCCCATAGAAAATTACCCCAGTAATCACATCATTTATTGTCTGCAATACCAAAAAACATTATGTTAGAACTAATTTAGCTTAATGTAATGAAATATACATAGTCCGACTATAATTAATAAACTATAACTAAGGTGACCCAACAAATTGTATGAACATATATATAGATCCTCTACCGCTACAGTAGGGTGTTGCCGCGGTAGGGACATTATGTCGATACAGCGACAACACCATATTGCAGCGCTAGAGGATCAACCAATACACAAATTATATATAAATTAATCTTACCACTCCAAGCTTAGACTTGATTGTTATGATTTCGTCGAGAGAGAATGATAGGTTTGATAGTGCACAAGGCAGAAACTCTGAACCTTCCTCGCCATTCCATATAGGTGATTTATCATCTTCAATTATTGAACTTTTCAATATACTCCATCCAAAATCAGAGATTGAATTGAAAAGGGAGAATATGGTTGAAGGGAACCACTTGAAAAAGCCTCTCTTGGGAGTCAACAATTGTGATGACTTGCGGTTAGGAAAAGACAAAGGAAGAGAAGGATCATCAGCTCTATGAAGACAAGAAAGAAGAGCACCCATGAGAGAGTAACCATCACCAAGTGCATGATGAAGTTTGAATATTATGGTGTAAGCAGCATTGCTTGTTGGATACTTGATAACATGGATTTCCCAAAGGGGTTTGTCTTTTGGTGTCCTTTCTATTAATATCTTTGACACATAATCATCAAAATCTTGATCAGAGAATTCATTTGACTCATTTTTGGGGAACACTGGAACCTTAAAATGATCTTTTGGGTTTACCTCTACTTTTTTCCATTTCATATTTCCATCTTTATCTCTCACCTATATACATGGTTGCATGCATATGCACATGTTAATATTTGTTATATGAAAAATATGTAAGGAAATATAAACACTAAAACACATAAAAAAGTACGTACTATTATGGAGGAGAAGCGCGGATTGATAGGTAAGAAAACATGTTGGATCAAATACATAGCTTGAGAGTCATCAATTGGAATTTCTAATTCCAAAAATCCGAAAACATATGAACATAGGGGTGGTGTGTTGAAGTATTGTCCACTTGGACTTACTGGCTCAGTTACATCTTCAAAGTTGTCCATTGATTATACTATGCACTATGCACTTGTATTTTCAAGGTTGGCACTGGGTACGTACTTATAGCATGCCAGCACAATTTGATTGGATCCTCACATCTGGTGTGACATTCATGCCAGCACAATTTCATTATATTTCCATAATTTGTTTTACATAGTCTCACACCTCTTCTTTTGTCATAAAAACAAAAAAGAAGATAAAATTGCAAATTTGAATATATTTTCATTTCCTTTTGATCATAAACGTGGCTCTTGAAGGGGTAAAAATTGTACTAGTAGCTAGCAATGAGTAAATGAGCCACATTCGTACTTAAATTTGTATGGTCACACGACTGACATGGTGATTAATATGTCAATAAATTGTGATAAATGTCGCCGGCAATATGTACGAAAATGATTAATTTTGACCTGCTTCAACCAAAAATTCAAACCATGCACAGTCTTTTTACATTCAAGTAAAAAAATAAAACTACCTCTTATTAAACTCTTGTTTTTCTATCTTTGGTCATCGAACACGTAACTAATTCATAAAACCCTACTTGAGTTTTTATTTTTATTTATGTTGTTAGTAAATGATTGAATGATATTGTGTTTTTTTTATGACTTCACATATTATGTTTATAATTATTAAAAAAAAAAAACATTGTGTTTATAAATTCATGCCGATCGACTTGGACATTAATTCGAGCACCGCTTAAATGGTTTCAAGGGTACAATTTTCTGTTATTTTATTGAGGTTGCTGCAGCGAAAGAATTAATGTACAACTATACCCTATATGATTTGGCTGAATCAGGCCCCTTCTTGTCTTGTCTTGTATCATAAACCAAATCATTTTGGATTTTATTTTAACCCTCAGTTCTCAAGGTAAAGAGATTGTAATATTGGGACGTAAGTAAAGTTTAACATAAATTGTTTCATTAGGAATTGATTTGGATCATCTTGCTTGATAAAAGTTCTGTTTTTATTTTAAAAAAAAGGAAAGCTGCTCAATAGGTGCCCCAAATGCTCATGTGCTCCTCGAATTTCCAAAAAAAAAAAAATCATAATTTGTAGTTTCTGGATTATTTGGGGGCTAAGTTTTGATCGCTCGGTTTTGAGAGTTACGACCCGACCCTATCCAAAAGCCCCTCATTTGTACTACATTTTTCCGTCACCACCTATGTTCCTATTCCATCTATCCAAGTTTGAATTTTTTCCGGTCCTGGTTTGGGTCCTAATTCCCGAACCATTCATCCCATGTAATTTTTTCTTTAATTTTGTTGTGTTATTTTATGAGTTTTAGTATTGTTGTTTAATATTGTTGTTGGATTGTGTTGTTAATTATTTTTGAAAATACAAGTGATTGTTGAATTATGTGTTTGGTAGTGTAAATTTTGTTTAAGTCTAATACAGGAGTGGATCAGATTCTAACTATCTATCCGTTCTCGGGCTGTAACTTCTTATCCAAGGTTAAATGGAATTGAGGGCATATAGGGTCTTAACTCTCGAATCAGAGCGATCGGGAGTTACAAACTGAAAGACGGGCTTGTTTGAAATTTGAGAGGTCTGTGAGAATTTTGAGGTGTCTATTGAGTAGTTTCCAAAAAGTAGTGACATAGTCTCAAATAATGATCCAAGCCTAGGTCATTGTGGAGCTCATACTTGACACATTACTATCTTGCATGTGCTGCATTTGTCTTATTGAATGAAATGACACCTAACCTTATTGCAAGAAATACATTTGCTTGTATGAATAACAAATCGTTTGATGCATGTAAATTTTTGAGAGTGGGCTTGTTGCATGTAATTCTATTAGTTTTCCTTCTCCTATAAATAAGAGTTCATAATGTACATCCATCCCCAATCAAATAATAGAAATCAAGTCGGTATTCTTTTAAAACATATTGTCTCATTTTCTTTTTGGTTTTGATCTAAATAGTGTACACCATTGTTGACCTTATTGAAGCTCACTTGCATTATTATGAAACTAGCGGATTTCCGCTGTTTTTATTGTGCTAACTTTCCGTTGTTTTTATTGCGCTAAAGCGTGTAGATTATCAACGATATTTTATTGAAATTTTGCGTGTAAATTACAAACAATATTTTATATAAAAAATTATATAGATTAAAATTATAGGTATAGATATTTGTGACTTTCAAATGTAAAAAACTCGACAAACCATATTTATTTTTTTCAATGACAACAATGATATAACAAATATAATAAAAAATTAATATCTTTTTTAATAACACCAACAATATAACATTATTATAAGAAAATTTGTGTGAGTGTACAATTAAAATAAAAAAAATAAAAAAAAACAGTCTAAAATCTCTTATTCTCTTTGTATATAGAGATATGGAACAAGCCACGGCACCAACCTAAAATAATAAGTCTTGCCAAAAAAACCAAATATAATAAGGAGTTCCTATAATAAGCCTCGAAACTTAACCAGATGAACACAATAGACAACAAAAAAATATAGTTAAATATACTTCCAGTTTCTATGAAATTGGAGCCTTTTAAATTCAGTTCCTATTAAAAGAAAGAAATTTTAGTCCTTTATATGTTTACCATTTTCTATACATTAATCCCTCCTGACAAGTTGTTGCTGACTAGACAGACTAACAGAAGTCCTGGTCCTAACAGAAACCCTGGTCTCAACTATATCTTCTACACCTATTTTTTTGCAACAGATCTACCTCTGTCTAATGATGTGTCAAAAGTTTACCTCACGTCTCTAATTACATTTCTTATCGTTTCAGCGAACCACCTCCCCTTTAAACCTTCGTAGCCAAGACAGACTCTCAGTAGTCAATGCATGGATGATTTAACAATAAGAATAAAAAATATAATTCTTATATTTATAGTGTCTAAAAGTTTGTAAAACAATTTACAATATGGGCGAAAAATGAAATTATGACATTTTACAAGTACTGTAAATATATTTAAACTTTTCTTCAATGTAAGCTCGGAAAATAGAATAACTCTATCAATGTTCCGAGCTTACATTGATAGAGTTATTATAAATTAGAATAGAATTTAGGTTCCCTACTTATTGTTGAAAATAGTCTTGACAAATAATAAAACTTATCTTCGAACTCACATTGAAAGCCTCCTTTGGCCCTCTCTTTATAGATGGTTTAATTAATCATTGTTTAGCTGGGAATCTCCATTGATGCCTTGGATATGACCTCAAAGGCTCTTACCATGCACAACTTGAACTTTTGCTCATCAATAAAACCTTTCTGTGTTTTCAAAGTAATTCTTAATATGCTTGTATAGCTCATAACTGCAATATTTATGCTCTGAAACCACAAAAGAGAGCATGTTATATAAACACAATTTTCTATGGATATCTCAATAAAAATTAATATTACCTGCAGATAAAGCTAACTAGCATTTTTTTTAAACCTCAATATAAGAAGACTCTACCTCCTTTATAAATTACTACCGAAAAGACAAGCACGTCACGTCTATCCGCATATTTTATATATATGTGAACTTATTTAAGTTCCTTTTTAATATTAGTTTTACATATTTTGAATATAAACTTGAATTAAAAAAATTATTCAACTAAAATTGTTGGTGTTCGTTGAAAATATACATGTTAAAGAAATTACATGTTGCTTAGAATTATAAAGGAAGAGGTAGTGCAAAACAAATTAAACAAGGTTGTTTTTTAAAGTGTAAGACAAACAATGTTGTTTCTTGAAGTGCAAGACAAGCAATGTGGTTTCTTAACTTGTTCACTTTCTCGCCTGACAAGTCTTGTAGGCCACAAGGTTGTTTCTTGAAATGCAAGACAAGAAAGGTGGTTCCTTTACTTGTTTACTTACTTGCTTGACAAGTTTTGAAGGCCACAAGGCTTATTCTTAAAATGCAAGACAAGTATAACACTGCTTATATATAGACTCTAATTCTTCGTTGCAAGATGAACTCAATTAGAAGCACTTTAAGTTTATATCTAACTCGTTTATTTATCTTATAATCATATGTTAGAGTGTCGAGAGGGGTAGGTTGGATTTTCTTTGGAGAGTGTGGGTATATTGGGGTTGTGGGGTGGTCGAGGGTAGTTGATGTGTTGTAACAATTTTCACATAGTGTTATTATCTAGCTGTCATTATACAACGTTCATAGTTTTTTCTCTGCTTTGGAGTTTCTACGTTATAGTGTTCCTGTCATGTTCTTTTATTTTCTATATGTCTGTTCCCAACAATTGGTATATGTAGGTTCGATTTCGTGGGGTGTAATAAGTGTTTTTTGGGAAAGGTTTTAGCTTGCTGCAATGTCAAACTTTTCAAGTGCAATGAAGCTTGACACAGAGAAATTTGATGCAAGAATCAATTTTAATTTGTAGAAAATACAAGTCGAAGATGTGTTGATACAGTTACGATTCGATAAGGTGTTGAAAGGAGCCATTTCCAACATGGACAATGAGAAATGGGAAAAACTAGATTTTAGAGCTTCAAGTACAATATGCTTGTCCTTGGCTAAAAATATTCTTGCGAATGTTTTTTGTAAGTCGTCATCCAAGGAGTTTTGAGAAAAACTTAAAAGGATATATCAAGCAAATGGTATCTCAAATCGATTGTTGTTGAAGGAGTAGTTGCATATCTTACGCATTGATGAAAATACAAAAGTATTTGATCATCTAAGTAATCTTAATGGTGTTGTCTCTTAATTAGAAACTATTGAGAGGAGATTGAAGATAAATATAAAGCCTTGAGACTCATATGGTCTGTTTCATCATCTTGTGAGCATATTAAGCCTGTTTTGATATATGGGAAGAAAACTTTGACTTTTGAAAAAGTTTCTAGCAAAATTATTGTTGAAGAAAGAAGATTGGAAGGTGAAAATAACACTTCATCAAACTTAGTTTTGTTAGCTAAAGGTGGGACTTATGTGTAGAAAGGCAATGGCATGATTTTGAGATGTTGGAAATGTGGAAATCATGGGCATGTAAGGGATAAATGTCCTGATGGAGAAAATTCATAAAACGGCTCTGGGTCAAAGGCTAGTAATGTCTCCCTCACTATGGGAGATGGTTATATTTTCTGAAAACTGAAAGTGTGTCATGATCGTATTTTCGTGATGCCATGGCAAAGGAAGAGTATTGGTAGACAGTTAGTGCAAGTGCATGTATTAACATTGATACAAAATGTGTGGTATGAGAATGTCAATGGTTGAAGAGCATCCTGCCAACATGGAAATTGCACCATAAGTTTTCAGCTTGATTTTAGACATGTCGAAATTCTTAGGGGGTTTAGTTTTGAGTGAAGTATACTCCTTTTAATGAAGTATGGTAGTTATTTTGAGCTATGATTGTCAAAGAAGACAGTGTAAAGTATTCTTGGAGTGGCTTATCTTCAAGTGATTATACTCTTTAGAGTGGTTTAGATTCAAGTGATTATACTCTTTATGGTGGAGTATGATAGTTCTTTTGTACTATGATTGTCGGTGATGACAATGGAAGTGAATGTATCATTTTCAGGCAAGGTACATATTGCTGGTGTTGGTTAAAATACACATGTTGAAGAAGTCATACATTCCTTATAATTATAAATAAGAGGTAGTGCAAGACAAGTAAGGTTGATTCTTAAAGTACAAGACAATCGAGGTTATTTCTTAAAGTTACAGACAATCAAGGTGGTTTATTCACTTGTTTACTTTCTTGATTGGCGATTCTTGTAGGCCACAAGGTTGTTTCTTGAAATGCAAGACATGCAAAGTAATTCCTTCACTTGTTTAAGTTTCTTTTTCGGAAAACTTTTCCTCTCATAGCATTGTTTCCTTTTTGTGGCCGGTAAGATAATGATAACCCTTCCCTCGTTCTCTTCTCTCTTTTCTAACCCTATATTATGATGCCAAGACACTAACTCTCCCTCAACCACCAACGCTCATTGTTAGAAGACTCTCTCAAGTTAATCGTCTTCCACCTCATTCAACACTTCTAAATAAAGTTGCTACGGTTTCTACCTCAATTGCAAAAAGGACCACCAAGCGCCCCTAGAAAGCCACCATGGTAACCTTGTGTTCTGGTCACTCCATCATTGCCCATTTGTGATGGGGTTTTTATGTTTTTCTTGTTATGTTTCTTTGTAGTTTATTGTTATTTTTAA
>Ga0315914_1008041_pt1 | contig 14311 bp, 5 predicted proteins | sample MpolenodulesMG_FD_203920 | JGI IMG/M metagenome (GOLD analysis project Ga0315914, IMG submission 203920) | Medicago polymorpha root nodule microbial communities from Los Angeles, California, United States - elongated nodules | ecosystem: Host-associated > Plants > Roots > Nodule | place: USA...
AATCTTAGAGGGTTCTGGTTCAATAAGACATTCCCAGGGAGTGGCAAAAAGGAATGATGTCATGTTGTTGTGATGGTACGGTGGCTGGGTAAAGGGGATCTGTGAAGTGATTGAGCGATGGCTGGGTTAGGGTGATTGTCGCGGTTGATCACAAGGTTAGGGAGGACGGTGTGGTGGCTGATTGCTAGGTTAGGGGGAGACTGGTGGCTGGGTTCGCAGTAGTTCACACGGAGCGGTGGCTGATTGCTGGGGACTGGTGGCTGGGTTCGGGAGGCCAAGAAAGGGTTAGGGAAGATGTCTGGTGGCTGAGTTCGAGGATGGCTGGAGAATGGGTTAGGAAGAACGAAGGGATGGTGAATGGGTTAGGGGAGAAGACGATGAACAGTGTGCCATCGCCAGAGCAAATTTTTTTTCAAAATCTCAGCCAAGAGTAATATGTTGATGATATGATAAGAAGAGAAAGATAGAGTGAAAATATAATGTTGATTGGGTGTTGAAAAATAAAATGTTTTCAAATATCATATTGTTGTATTTCAATATATTGCTCTCTGTCCTCTTAAAAAAAAGTGGATGGGATGAGAAAATAAAAAAGGTAAGAAAATCAATAATTTTGTTTCTACTTTTAACATAAAACAATGGGTTATAAATAAGTTTATTTCTAAGAAACTTTTTTTTATTAAAGGGGTATCAATTGGATGTTATGTGTGAAGTTATTGATGCATAAAAACTACTATCGCAAGGGGTTTAATGACCTCTCGGCTTTTAACTTGGCAATGTTTGATAAGCAAGGTTGGAAATTTTCTCTCTCGACCTCAATCTCTTGTTTCCCGTATTTTTAAAGTCGAATACTTTCCTACAAAAAGCTACCTCACGACCACGTTGATCATAATCCTAGCTATGTTTAACGTTGTATTCTGCGTATCTAATTTATTGTTCGTGGTGGCTAATGCTGGAGACGTGGAGTATAAATCTTACAAATACAAGGAGTTGCTCACTCGCTTCTTTCATAAACATGATGACATGGATATGGTGCTGAAATCCTACGAGGATGAGGAACCAAAGGATTAAATGAAATATTCTGAAAGGTAAAATGTATCATTTGATTATATAATTTTTTTTTACTTAAATTGATGATGTAATGTTGTTGGACACCTTAATTTTTTTTTTAATAATTCAGGATTTATTTACATCAAGAAAAATTCATTTATAAAAGGTTTAACTATGTAAATTGTCCATGTAAGTTTGTGTGTTTTTGGTTTTCATATATGTATCATTTTTTGTTCTAAAATAAATTTTGTAAGTTATAAACGTTTTGTTTTTGGTCCCTGTCATTATCATTTGTTACAAAAACGCGTATGTGTCTAACGGCTGATGACGTAGCGACGTATGCCATGAAAAGTGAGGCTTATGTGCCGTTTCCAGATGACTAGTGACAAGGTTATAGGGACCAAATCCAAAAACAAAAATTTATAGAGGGATAAAATTCAAAAACACGAATTAACAAAATTTCAAATTAAAATCCTTGTTTTCCTTTCTTCATCTTCTTCCTTCCTCTTCTTCATCATCTTCGACCTCACATTCATCAACATCCATCAATATTCATCAAACCCAAAAAACATAAATTAAACATTCAAACTCTTTAACCAAAATCTCATTTCCTCTTATTTAAACACTTCTGTTAAACTCTTCTTATTTAAACTCTTCAAGTTTTCTATCACCTACGATTTTTTGCAATTCCTCTTCGTTTCAAACCTAGAACAGTAATTCTAATTCTATCATCATAAACAACAAAACCTAGAATGGCAACTCATCTTCGTTTCACCCTCAATTTTCATAAAGTGCTCTTTCCCTTACTCGTTTTTGTTCAATTTTGATTGGTTGCAGTGTTTTTTAATTTTAGAAATTAAAAATATTTTAATTTAGGTTTAGTAATTTGTTCTTCTGTTTGTAATTTTAAAATTCATTTCTATTTTGATTTGTGTAATTTTTATGATGGCGGTGGGTTTGAAAAGCTAAAGTTTTGTGCTTTGGTTGATATTTAATAAGAATTATTGCAAAAGCTTTTTTTTTTTAATTTGATGTAATTTTTGGGCATAAGTTGTATAGAATTATTGACATATTCAAATATTGCTTTTGAGTTTTATGTGATCTTTAGTTTAACTTTACAAATTTGAGTTTTCATGTTAATTATGTTCGGTAAATTGTTTATGAGATAAATTGTTTATCTGTTCAGTAAAGGTCAAACTGTTTCAAATCTATGGGTCGGTTTGTGAATCTCAAATATACACAATATCAAGAAAAGGGATGCGATATAGGGGTAGATCTAAAGATTTTAGGGTTTGAGTATGATTTGAATTTGGAATTGGGAATAAATTGAATATGGTGAAGGAGAAGATTTTGATGGAAATGGGTGATGACAGGTCATCTTACGTTATTCTTAGCATGTTTTTCAGTCATTTTCAATAGGTTTTACCTGCAAAACAGAGGAGTATTAGATCAATTGCCTATGATTTCGGGACATTTGTATTGTTTTCTATTTTGAGCCTGTAATTCTATTCATCACGAAACATAGCAATTTTAGGGTGTTCTTGATGTAAATCATGAAGAAATCAAGCAAATGCAAAGCAAGACATTCAAAGATTTATGTGGTCATTGGGAAGATGAAGAATGAAGATTCAAGAGACCTCAAAATACTTTACAGAGGGAGGAATTATGTTCTCAAGTTCCAAAACATCTTACATTGAAGCAAGGCTTAATAGCTCATTTGGTCCTTTAATTAATTTCAAGTTTTCATTTTGGTCCCATAACTAATAAAACTCATGTTTTGGTCCCTCAAATCCATCTCCGTCGGTCAAATAAATCCACCTTTGTTAAGTTAAATTGTTTGATCTTTTTTTTGAAAGAGGACCATTGGATTCACATGTCTATTTTATCTTACATGTACCACCAACACCTAACCTTTTTTTTTTCCTTTTCTTCATCTTCTTCATCTTCCTTTTCTTCATCTTCATCAATCATATTCATATCTTCATACAAATCTTGAAACTTACCCAGAAAAAAACCCAGGAAAAATAAATTAAAACCCAACAAATTGTTTTCTCTTTCTATTCAAAACAGTAACAACAGCAGCAGCATAAAGAGTACCTCTCTTCCTCTTCTTTCTCAAATCCCAACAACAACAAAAATCCATCAAAAAAGTAATATCAAGGATGTTGATTTTGCGCATAATGCTATTGATTTCATCTACCCACTCACGAATTTGCTAATCTTTCAAAGCTTTGCTATATTAATTTCACCACACATGCTTGTATGTAATAGATTCAGATGCAAAGAAGCAAACACCTATTAAGCACAAAATGGAGATGAATTTAAAGGACTAAAACATGAGTTTTATTAATTATGGGACCAAAATGAAAACTGAAAATTAAATAGGGCACCAAATGACCTATTAAGCTTTAAAGCAAACACCTTAAAAGGCAAAGAAAACAGGTATTTCAGCATCGGAATGCATTCAGAAGCACCTAGGCGCACCATAGGGGACAATAGGCACCCCGAGTTACTGCACTGAAGCGCTAGGCGCATGCCAGGGGGCACTAGGCACCTAGACCTGGCATGCACATGCGCCTAGCGCATGGTCTAGGGCGCCTAATATTTGGTTACTTGCGGAAAAAGTCACGTTTTGTGACTTTTTCACCCCTAAAAGCCCATGTTTTTAGCTTAAGTCAGGTGGAAACTTTCCCTATAAATACCGCCTCCCTGATTCATAATTTCTCGTTTGGAACTTGAGTAGTTCAAGAGGAAGGCGATTCTAGAAGTTTTAGGAGGAGTTCTATCATCTCCTTATCTTTTCTAGGGTATATTTTTATTTTTGTATTTTGTCCTAGTTATCATATGTAACTAGATATTTATAGGTTGGGGTCTAAGATTTTTGTTGGATAATTATTTAATTTAATGTCGTTCATTTTAGTTTGTTTTCTATTCACTATTAACTTTATTAGGATTTTTTTATTTCAAAGGATTGCAATCCTAGATTAGGTACTTAGGTTGTTACAGGGTCTAATATTGATGCTTATATCATGATATTTATATTTACCTATCTAGGAAGTAAGTAGTTAATAACTAGATGAAAGATACCAAAAGCGAGTTGACCCTAGTAGTAAGTACTTAAGGGTGACATTACTAATATTGAGTAAAATCTGTTGAACCTAGGATGTAACTAGTTATTAATTAGGGAAACAACACATTTTCGGATTATATAATCTAAAAATTTCTGGCAATCTAGTTCGGTTTATATAATTTGAAATATAAGGCGCGTGAGAAATAAATAGGGTGGGAAACGTAATAGCCTAAAATTGCGGTTGTTCACTTGTTCTGTTGTGTGACTAGTTTTGGGTGTTGTGGTTTTGTATCTATATCATTGTATTTGTACTCTTCTATTTGACATCTCTAATGCTTTTATGGTAACAGGTACCTTATTTGAATAGTTATTTTAGAAATAATTTATGAGGCAAACAATAATATATAGGAATGAAGGTATTGACTCGAAAGCAAAACAATATGGAGATAATGACACAATGAAAGTATGAGACAGAGAGAGAGAAGAGAAAGATATAAAAGTGTTCAAAGTTGTCATAAAATAATCACACATTTATATTGTAACGACCCGGTTTTTAGGATATCATTGTTTTAATTATTTAAATAATTGTTTGCTTGTTTCATGTGTTTGAATTATTGGATTATTTGGTTTTGATTAGAAATAGAAGAATTAAGGGTATTATGGCAATTTGGGAGTGAAGGGCATGTTAGTAATTTAGAGGTGGTAGATTATTTAATGAGGTTAATAGTAACTTTGGGGGATTAATATAATAGAGGTAAATAGTAAAATGGGAGAATTAAGTGAATTAGAATGAGTTGTGTTATTTTTATTAGTATGAACAATGACCAAGTCCAATAGGAGTAAGTGAACTAAGCTCAATTGGTGTGAGGTGGAATTTAGCATGGGAAAGGGAAGTTGTTTCCCACCATGGGAAAGTAAGTTTTACCCATTAGATTAAATAAAGAACACACTCTTATCATACTCCTTCCAACACTAGATTAATTTTACACTATCTTTTATTCCCTCTATTTCATGTCACTACCAACATCAAACCCACTTCTCAATATGTGACCAGAGACCTCAAAAACCTCAATCCTTCAAACACTTTACATCTTTCAAATCAATATGGTATACAACCAGTTTAAAATATAAGAACTCATTCATTGAAACTCATATGAACATGTTAGCTCAAATAATTTTTTTAATTAAAAGTTAAATATTTATCTTCATGTGTTCTTCAAAGAAATCTTCATCTTCACCAATTTTTCTTTCTACAAGCTCAGATTTAGAAACCCACACGTAGAAAATTTCCAGATCTGGAAAATCACGCAACAACAATTACCACAACCTTTCTTAAATAAACATATTAAGTCACCCATATTTCTACTCACGCCATCATTCTTCTACATAGAAAATTGCAATTGGAGGAAACTCTTTAAATTTTCAGGAAGCAAATTGTAAACATGGGTGTCAATTATTTTTGAGATTTAAAGAGGAAGTTATTATTGCCAAGATTTTTTTCTTTAAATTCATCCAGCATAATTATGAATTAATTAATGGAATAAGGAAATAAAATAATTATGAATTAATAAATGGAAAGGAAATAAAATAAGATTTTGGTGGGTTTACTGATTGAAGAAACAAGAAGGAAGAAGCCCCATGAAAATGGCAAAGCTAGGTTACTAGAAAACTTGGAGAAGAAAAAACGATGATAATGAAATGAAACACGGTACTGAATTTTTTTCCCTTTTGGGGTATGTGAACAAGATGAATATGAATTGCAGAAAAAAAATCTAGTGTGGGCTGCCTATCATAAAGCTATGCTCATCATATGATTTGATGGTTAAAAATCAACTTTTCCATGATGGCAAACAACTAGCCTTTCCCATACTAAATCCCACCTTGGTGTGAGCATATAAGACAAGTAGTAGTCACAAACTACGGTTGTGAAATCATTTGGTAAGTTTACAAAATAGAGGCTAAAGAGAGAATAGAGCAAGAGAGACAAAGAAAGAAGATCTAAAGGAAGAAAAGGAGAGGAAGCTTGGGGAAGCCATAGTAGAGGGGAAGATTGGAGCTTAGAAGGCTTAGCTTTTGGAGTTAGAGGTAAGGGGGAAAAGGTTATGTTCTTCATATTGGTTTATGATCAATTGTAGGGTTTCAGATTATTTGTGTTCTTGAGTTTTCATGATTTTGTTGTTGATTTAAGTTGATTTTTGTGCTCCTTTAATTGTGGTTATATTGAATATGTGAAAAGTGATATAATCATGTTGTTGCTGCATGAAAATCTATGTTTGGTTGTGACAAGTTTATGTTTAAGTGAAAATCATGAAGTTGTTGATGAATATTGCTCAATCCATGTTCTATCACTTTGCTATGACATTGAGTAAGTGTATGTGGTGAAATTTTGTTGTTGGTGATTGGTCATGATGTTTGAGTGTGAGTTGTTAGGTGAAAATGACTTTTTGAAAGTGATAATTGTGTTAGATGAAAACTATGTTAATTTGTGTTTAAAATGAGTGGAATTAAGTTGATTGAGGTAAGTTTGATGTGTAATTGATTAGGCAAGATTAGTATGATGGAAGTACTACACATGACCTAGGTCATGGTGCATTTTTATGAAACTTCAACATAACCTTTTCAATGAACCATGAAACATCCTTGAAATCAATATTGAGTTTAAGGAAGTCTTTAGAGTGAATAAATGAGTATGTAATTATAAATTTGTGATATTTAATGATGTGTATTTAATGTTGTGAAGATAATGTATAAATTAAAGATGTGAATATTTGATTTTGATGAAATGAGTTAGCAAAGCATAAATGATTTAACTTGGAATGTTCTTACATAAATTTGGTGATTGAGATAGAGATTGATTAACTTGTGATTTGATTATGAACTAATGATGAATTGATTGAGTTATTTTAGAGATACAGTTTTCTCAAATGATATGATGTTATTATGTTATTATGCTTGAACTACTGTGATGATAGATATAGATATAACATGTAAGGATGTATGTGAATATGAAACTTAGGTTATGTGTAACATGTGAAAATAGACAAACTTAAACGAATGATGAATTAGATGGATTTTGTAAAAAGATGAACTATGCCATGTTTTAGAACAAAAAATGATACAGAGATGAAAACTAAAAACATGTGAACTCACAGAGACAATTAACAACATATTTAAGCTTTTTCCAGATGAAATTTTCTTGATGTAAATGAATCATGAATTATTAAAAAATAAACAACAAATTAAGGTGTCCAACAACATTAAATCATCAATTTATTCAAAAAAAAAAAAAAAACATTACATAATCAAATGATACTTTTTTGCTTTCACAATATTTCATTTAATCCTTTGGTTCCTCTTCCTCATAGGATTTCAGCACCATATCCATGTCACCATGTTTCTTAAAGAAGCGAGTGAGCAACTCCTTGTATTTATAAGACTTATAAATAGGTGGATTGTGTTCATCAATGAGATCTTTTGTTGGTTCAATGAAACAATCACCTGATGGAGCTATAAAAAAGGCAGCAGTTGTGCGAGCTTGTTCCGAATTTGTCACAACTCTATGTTCCACACTTTTTAGCTTACCATTAGTGATTATCTGTATCCAATATTGTAACCCATCACAAGTCAACAAAATTTGCCAACTTACATAAATTAATAAGAGACATGATTGAAATGAAAAAAATACAAAAATTTCCTTCATGTGAGATAGTGATAGTGATAAATTAGTCCCTTGGGTTTTTTTTTTTTATGAGGGAAGTCCCTAGGGTTATTATATTTAAAGAATTAAAATGATAGTAAGTGATGACAAATGCATTAAGTGTACCTGCAAGGCGTAACCAATGTTGATGACAAATGCATGAGGAATAGCATCAACAGCAATCCACTCTCCATCCTTAAGTACTTGAAGGCCACATATATCTTCTTGTTGTAAAATAGTGATGAGGTAAGCATCAAAGTGTTTGGTTATACCAAGTGTTACACTTGGATCAGGGCATGGTGGATAATGATTAAGTTGGATAACCAATGAGTCACTAAGATTATCATTGTCGAAATATCCACACTCCAAACCAAGCCCTTCACTAATCAAATTCATGATCTTTGAACCCAACTCCTTAATTTTAGTTGAATAATCCCCAACGCACTTTCTGCAAGAAAAAAATGTCTATTAGATCTTTAACTGCATGTGCAAATTAGGGATGACAATGTGAATAAATAAATTACAATATAACTTGGATTGTATTGGATGGATTGAAGAAACCCATTAATCTATTTATAATCCATTAAAAATTTAGTAAAACAATCAAATCAAACCATCATCCATTACAAACAATCACCCAATCCATTTATTTGTATTTTGTCCAATCTATAAAATACATTAAAAGGAAAAACGTGTTACAGTTTTTTTTTTTTTGAGTACCACAAGAGCATCTCCATGGTTGCCTCCATTGTTGCTGCAATTGGATCTCCACGGTGGTTCTCGGACATCCACTTTTGTGGGAAATTGACGACTTTGTGTTATTCCTAAATTACGAGCGTCTTATTTACCTTGAGAAATTAGTCTCAGCAATACGTTGTGATGCATTTGATTTACCAAAAAAACAAAAACTATGAATGTCTTTGTCCCTATTTATTAAATTGAGCAATGTTCTATGAACATAAAAAATTTGACCATGCATTTTCTAATACCGTATAAAAATACATCATGTGTGTGAGAGAGAGTAAGCTAATTAAAAAAATTGAGTCTATTGATAGTGTCAAGGGTTAAATATGATTTTAGTCTTTATAAATATATCAACTTTTTATTTTAGTCCCCTTTAAAAAAATATTTTACTTTTAGTCCCTCAAAAGTTTTCAATCATCACTTTTAGTCCCTATTTTGAGTCAACTCGTGTGTAGCTTTCATATTTTTTAATAAAAATTTTCAAAAATACTTAGAATATTATAAGAATCTCTCCAAAAAAAAATTTAACAAAATATGAATTTTCAGAAGCCAAAAACATAAAAAAAAAAATCAAATTTAATTCATATTTTGTTAACTTTTTTCTTAGAGATTATTATAATATTCTAAAGATTCCTGAAAAATTTCATTTAAAAATATGAAGGCTATACAAGAGTTGACTTAAAGGTAGTGACCTAAAGTGGTGATGGAAATATTTTAGGAGATTAAAAGTCGAAGAAATTTTTTAGAGAGATTAAAACATAAAATTGATATATTTATAGACATCAAAAATATTTAACCATAGCGTTAATATTTGGAAATTAAATAATAAATGTATTTAAAAATTTGTTGAGGGTTTTATAATTATAGACAAACAAACATTTTAAAAGTGTCTTATAATTAAGGTCAGAGAGAACATGACAATTCACGAATTACTAAACATTCTAATGTGAGCAAGCTTATACTTATCTTAATTTAGGCATATACTAATACTAATGAATTTACTGATCTAACTAACGGCGGATCCACCATAGGGTTATGTGTGGTTATAGCCACACATGATTATACCCTTTTTTTTTTCCTTTCATATACTAGGTCTGAAAGAATTGGCTATAACCGTTATATACTACTATATATCTAAAACATGTGAAGATTCTTTATATGGTCTATCGGTATGTGTGGGTTGCTTATGTCAAAACGCGCGACCTGGTTTCACTCCCATCGTGCTCGTTTTCCTACATTTTTAATACTAAGTCCGTCTATAAGACTTTTTTCAGAAATTTTTTTGTCTCTTTTTATAAGACATTTTTGGTATTTTCAAATACATTAATTAATTATTTAACAATACACCCCAATTTATTTTATATCTTTTTCTTCAATCAACATTAAATACTATGTTGAAAATATACACTAACCCCCTCTCTTAAAAACCTGAAAAACAATACCAATTACAAACAAACTTATTACCACTTTCAATTTTCTTAATTTCCGTTATTTTTTCAAAAGAGCCCTATAATTAAGGATGGAGGGAGTATGATTTAGTTCATAGTTTCTTTCATAATTCAGCCACACCTAAATATTATGTCTGGATCCGTCCTTATGACTAATATGCTCCGTTCAATCACTATTATAAAAAATAAAAAAAAATTATTTTTTATATTCATGGAATAATAGATAGTATTAATTAGAGAGCTTGCAAGTAGTGAAATTGTTATCTCGACTATTTAATCAAGTTAAAGACTAGTTAATTTGGTAAAAAAAAAAAGTTAAAGACTAGTTAATAGATGTTGAATTGATATTCTCAAGTAATAATCAATTTGAGATAGAGAACTATTACAAATGAGACCGACCAAGTTTTCATGCATTTACCTATATGTAGTTGGATATTCAGGCCACAAGTGTTGCCACTGCTCCAAAGGATAAGCTGGGTGTCTAAGAGTGTCCCTCCATAGGTGAACCTTATCAAATTCATATTTGAAAGTGCTAGAAAACATCTTACATGTCTTCAAATTGTCCTCAGGATACAAGTCGTGCTTGTATTCATTAGGCTTCTCAAACACCTCCTTAAAAACACTCATTGTTTTCTTCATTTCATCCAACGAGAGACCATGATTGATAACCTATTTTAATCAAAAAAATGCCGGGATTTATATTAGACAGATTGGCGTAGCCACATACTGGCCAGGGGTTTCAATTGCCCCTTCTCAACTTTTCAAATTTACACCTGTTTTACTATATCCGATGTGGGATTTGAGTTTTTCCTAATACATCCCCCTCACGCCCAGCACTCTTTGGACTTGGTGCGCGAATAGGTTTAGGCACAAGCTCTGATACCATGTTAGAAATCGTGATTGAGCCTAACACAACCCCACAAAACCAGCTTGTGAGGTAAGGATTGTCCCCACTTATAAACACATTGTTAGGCCATGTCTTATCCGATGTGGGACTCTTAACATTGTCATTGTCTTGAACCCCCACAAAATTAATCCTTGCACCATATTGCATTGATTCTCTCCTCTCTCCTCTCTCACTAGGAAAAAGTTGGCAAAGTTGTGTCTGTGTGCATACACTGACAGTAATACAATGCAGATTGCCCAAAGTTTAAGTCAAAAGTAAAAAATATCTTTTTTTTTAACAACAAATTTTATTTAAAAATTAGATCCCTATTCAAGACGAACAGAGAGACCGGAATAGGTGATATTATAAATATCATTTTATATTATAAATTGATGATAGATCAGAATCAAAACAAAATACCATGAATGGAAATTAAATCTGGATATTTAGCATAGAAAATGTATTGGATATTTAGCATTGTGTTTTCAAATTTTAACTGATAAATATTCTATGATGGCAAAAAAATGTAAGATGTGGAAATTATTCTTAAATAAATATAAGTATATTTTAATATTTATAGTTGTACGACTTTCATCTTTAAATATTTAACTTTTCTATTGTCTCTAAATAGACAAACAACTATGTTGATCCATGAATATGTGAGGCATTCTTATTGTACTCTTAAAATGTATCGAAATTACAAATACATTTATAGTGCATCTTTTTTTTTGTGGTAATTTTATAGATTAAATTGAACAATGACAAAACATATTCTAAGATATAATTGACTATCTAAAAACTAATTTACTAAAAGAGACATTAAGAGATCAATATGATAGCGAAATACACATTCAAGGTAAAAATTTGGTAGTTCGAAATTTTGAACCCCTTGACCTAAGGTCCTTGTCAATGCCACTAAATTTAGACATGTGTTGCTTAGTATATTTAGAGGAAAAATATATTTAATCTTAAAATAGAAAGAGTATTTAGTATGAATACCTGAAAGAATCCAAACTCCTCAGAAGCCTTGATAATTTGTTGAATTGTTTTGGTTCTATCCCCATTTTGTGCTTCACTAAGATCAATTATTGGGATGGTTTTGTTGATTGGGATTTTGAAATTCCCTGGTCTTGTTTCTGGTGGGAATACATAGTCCTCAGGCACAGATTTGATGCTTGACCGGTTTGAAACAAATTTCTCCATATTCCCTTTAAGTAGATTATGCTTTATTAGTATACAATACACAAAGATAGTAATGGCAAAAACTGGGGAGAGGATGTATTTATGATGGAGAAGAACAGTAATTTATGGTATTTTGGGGTTATTGTATTTTTTCTGAAAGCTGAATGTGATGTATCATTATCATCATCATTATTGTTTTTAGCTGAGCTGCCATACTTGCTCAGTTTTCTGTCTTGTACCTTATTTTGCAACTGGTTGGTAGTTGTTACTTGTAAAAGGTTTTCATCTTTGAATAGGCCCGATTGCTGGTCCCATGGAATTGTGGTGGTTCTAGTGTGTGTTTGGTTTTAGGTGTTGTGGTTTTGAACAGCCATTTTTGTAGAACTTTCTTACTTATATTCACATTGTGTTATTATTCTCTATTTTTATTTTTCTCTTTCTATTGTTTTTGACCACTAACAAAAAAGAACAACAAGATTGTTCCAAAAATTGTCATGAAATAGTTGTTCAAATATCATTACTCTATTTTTTTTCTTAACGTGAATGTATATTAATTTTTTTTTAAATAGACAAAACAACATTAATTATTGGATACTCACCCACATAAGTGGAGGAGTCGAAACTCAAATTTCTATTTACAACATTCAAGTTTAGCAATTTTTAAATTTTCATCACTTAAACTAGAATTTGTGGATAACGTAAATATATATTTAATATTGGATATATTATAAATTATAAATTCAATTGGTATCTAAGAGTGTAATAACAATTCAAGCACAATGATGTCCTCGTGAGTTTAGCTTAGTTGATATGGACAATGCATAATATATGCAAGGTCTGGGGTTCAAACTCCAGCCACCACCAAAAACAAAATTCAAGCACAGTGATTTAAATGGATCAAAATATAGCGTGTCAGGTTATTTTAATAGTTTTTTTTACTTTCTCCCAATAATTTTAGTCATAAAATTATCATTTATTGGCATCATCCAAATAAAACATTTTGTTGGCCATAAACAATTGGACATGTTATTTGGACATAAAGGCACTTAGTCATAAACAATTATGTTTTTACTAATATTTGGACAGAAAGTGCATTTGTTAACTAAAATTACGTTTACAATATTAAGAAAAGTTAAATAAATTATGATGATGAAAGTTGACTCAATTAATAAAGAGTTTATTCACCAAGTTGTCGAGTCAATTCTTGATATGATAACATTTTTAATGAGTGATATGTAAATATCTATATAAACGTTTATTCATGTTTGAAATCCTGCCTCGTTTTTTGTGAATCCACAAATTCCAACTTAAATAAACTTTTTCTCTTACTAGAAAAATAAAATAAATGATAAATAAAAAAAAAATTGAATCTGATACCAAAAAATAAAACAACACAGTTTTCTATTTATGTCAAAATCTATAAATCTATAAAAGTTAGGTGTCTTAGACAATTTTAAAAAAAAATACATTAATATTTTAAGGATTTGAATCCAATAAAGTGAATAATGTGTTAAGTGAGAAAATTAAATGTTCTTATTTTAACAAACCGATGTTTTATTGATCTATTTTTAATTTCTCAATCAACGCGGTTCATATTATTTATTGGAAATTGTTAACAAGTATTTTAGGGTATTGTTTAAGCATCTACAAGTATAATTTTTACATTAAAAATTGTATAGTTATGACTTTTACATGTGTTTGTCTTTTATTTCCAAAACAAATTTTTTTTTTGTGGGTTTCGTAAAGAATATCATTAAGACACAAAAATACAATATAATGAGAATATGAGAGAGACAGATGAAGAGTTGTCATAAAATAGTTGTATAAAAATAAATTCTCTTATTTCAATGGAAAATGATTGATATACATTCAAAACTAATTGACACATTTGAGAGAAAAATAAATAAAGCGAATGATATAAGAGTAATATGTTTTTTTTATATAAGTTTGTTGACGCAAAACGCATCAACTATATATTAAAAAAGAAATCAAAAAGAAAGGGGGACATAAAGCCTTAACCTTTCAACCATTTACAAATCTGTAACAGGGTAAGCCTAACCTATCCCTAATGTAGTCAGCTCTAACTTGTAAGTGAATCTCATTCATCCATAAAAAGAATTACACGACATACCAATATTTGCTAAACTATCAGCACAACAATTACCTTCCCTAAAAATATGTGTGACCAAAAAGTTCATCTGTCGTGATAGAGAGAGACAATTATCCCATCTAGTTCT
>Ga0315914_1008043_pt1 | contig 14305 bp, 4 predicted proteins | sample MpolenodulesMG_FD_203920 | JGI IMG/M metagenome (GOLD analysis project Ga0315914, IMG submission 203920) | Medicago polymorpha root nodule microbial communities from Los Angeles, California, United States - elongated nodules | ecosystem: Host-associated > Plants > Roots > Nodule | place: USA...
CCCCCACCCTAATTGCGACATCTCATACACCGACTCCCCTTTAAGAACTAACAAATCAAATAACCTGCTAAACCTGACCCTAAAAGACACCCCACCACACCACACATCCGACCAAAACATAGTATTCCTCCCGTTTCCAACATAGCGACTGACATGATCGCTAAAAGACAAACCAAATATTATTGGATCGTTTGAATATCATTTTATGAAAACATGTTGGGATTAGTTTCAAATCACCTTTTCAAAATTGAACCAAACAACATAAATGAATTTTAAATACCACATGCAAATTTAAAACTCCAAATCAAAATTATGTTTAACATTTGAAATAACAAAATCCATACTAAATTAAAATAATGAGTGTATTGGTTTACAATATTTTTTTCATGATATTTTTATTCTGTTTTAAATGGCACAATGATACTACAATATTTTAGATTAAAAACATGATCTAAAAAATTATTGATATAAAAAATTCCAATCAATAATGTTTCTTACGCGGTTGTCCCTCCCCCTTTACCTTGTCTTGCAAGGACAGTTAGCCTCTGATTCAGGAATTTATTTTGCTTGAAATAAATAATTTCCCTTTTCAATTGGAGTATTTGTTATTGTCGAGTCACCTGATTAGTTTAGTAATTTGAACAAAAAATAAATAAATTACATGATTCCGATCATATTCTAAAAAAATACCAGATTCAATGACGTATCAACTATTTATTTGTTTACACAAAAATGAACCATCAACTCTATTACTTCCTTCCTTAAAAAAAAAAAACTCTATTACTTCTCTAAAAAAAACTCTATAACTAATTTTGGGGCACCTTAAAAAAAACTCTATGAATAATTTTGGGACAAAAAAAAACTCTATTACCAATATAATTTATTTAAGGCCATCATTCATCTAATTAATTCATCCTAAAAAATGGTGATTATTTAAATAAATTTAAACAAATATTTTTATATCTCAGATAAAAAAAAAGGTGATGAATCAATAGAGTAATAGCTAGTTGCCACTGTGAGGGGCAAATGAGGGAATATGTTGTACCACCACATAATGAATCACTTTATGCTTCCTCCGATCTTATTTATAAGAAAAAAGTTGGATCAACAAAAGTTAATGTATTTAGTTAAAAATTTAGTCTAAATACATTAACTGTTGATCCAATTTTTTCCTTATAAATAGGACGGAAGGGAGAATATTCTAATCACATCTTCAAAAATCCAAACCAATCAATCACGTATACCTCGAAATGATGATCATCAAACCAAATATGGAGGTAAGTCTCTTACTCTCTATTTTTTTTTGTTTTGTTTTGAAGAAGATAAATTAACCCCTCAAATTGACACCAGAGAGAATCGAACCTGAGACCTTGGGGAGAAACACATTCCTAAGTCAATACCACCAGGTATATTATGATGCTCATTTTTTTCTTGCCCATAAATCATTTTAATGCAGAAAAATGCCCCATATCAATCACTTCCACAGTTTGAGAAATGGATTCAGAAGCCGCCACTGTCTGTCTGACAGTTCAATGTATAATTCTAAAATTAAAAAAACAAAAAAACCAAATAGAGGAGCCAGTTTAGGCAAGGAAGAAGAACACAAAGTTCATATTATGAAGAACAAAAAAAATGAGGAGACCAAAATTTCAAAGGTAAGATTTCTGACCCACTTTGTTATTTTCTCTCTCTCTCTTTTTTGGTAGATTGTTATGCCTAATTTTGTTGTAGGTACTATTTTTTTTTTTTACAAGGTTTTAGGTACTATTTTAAACAGCTCGATGATGGTAAAATAATCGTGATTTTTTTTTTTTTTAAGGAAAAATAATCGTGGACTTAATTGGCTGCATTTATATACACATGATATAGCATGAATATTTTACTTGTGGCGTGAGTTCACGAGGACAATTCCTCACACTCTTTCATAGAAATCATTCAAATCAAAACTTTTTTTCATTTATTTTCCACCTTCAAGAGTGAGGAATTTTTTTCTTTAGATTCTTTGACTATCCATGTGTGCGTGAATTATTCTATAATTTTTTGGCTAATGACACGAGACCTTAAAAATAAAGTCTCATGATAATCCTTAAGAATTATTCATGTGAAATATTACTCCCTAATTTTTTTTAGCAGGGGCGTGGTTTGGTTGAATCATCATAGCTTATATTATATGATAATCTTTACCAAGGCAACACCATAAAATTCTAATTGTTACACTTACACGTACATCGGATGATTAGAGCAATCACAATCCATTTCATCGGTTGGATAGGGCATAAAACATGATAATCGGTGGGATTATAAGATTTTAAAGTGTTACATATATAGCTTATAATTTATTCTATTTAATGTGAATCATATTCATTCTCTTCATTTATAAAATACTAAATACTTGTGTGATACCTAAAATATTGTTTTTTAATTGAATTTCTCTCTCTCTCTCCCTCTTCTCAAGGAGGAATTTCCTGAGGTACTTCGGCTGTTGTATAAAATTCTGATATTCAAGGGTTTCAACCTTTCTCTACTTTTGAAGATCTTGGATTAGTAATTTTTAGATGAATTGGATGGTTTATTAGTACAACTATGATTTTACGCTTAGTTATATAATTTACACTTATTTTTATGTTTAGAAAAACAAACAAACCCTTCAATTAAACCCAATAATGATACTATGTTTATTTGACATATTTCATGTCAGTCTTTGTCGAAATGTGTGTATGTAATTAGAGTTTTTTGCTTGTTGAGCAATTTAATTGGTGTTAAGATCGTAAAACATTTAGATATGCAGTTGCAGCAAGACATTGTAACAAATCATGATTGTCTGATCTAAAATGTGTAGTCGAGATTGTTTAGAATGTTTTTGTAATTGAGTTATTTTAAATTGTTTAATCTATAATTAATGGTTGAGATGCAAAATAACGGCAAAATTAGGTGCTTTATCACATCAGTCAATCTTGGTTCCTAACATTCTCTCATTTATTGGACGGAAATTATGTGGGTCCTAACACTTTATGTGGAGCCCTTCTTTTTATGGGATGTGGATTTTTTGTTGTTGCATAAATCGGGTATTCTCCATGCGCAACTTTCAAAGACTAATCTCTTGAGTCTTGCATGACCTAAATAAGTGGCAACTTTCTAGACTATAGAAGATTTTTTCTAAACAACTGGGGAAAGTTTACATAATCAAGAGCAAAATGACAATTCTACTAATCAACGGCCTTAAATATGAGCCTGCAACACCTGGAGTAGCTTAGGAAGCACTTCCATGTCTGCAAAGATACAGAGAAAATCATGTAAAAAAAACACATTCTAGACAACACAAATATTCAATATTTTGTAAACCAATAGAATGAATATGATTCACAATAAATAGAATGTGCATAACAGTTCTAAACTCATAATGATTCGAGCAAAAAAATGATATAAATGTTGGTATAAATTTATTGAAACAATTAAAGGACTATTGTTATATCTATAGAGATCAAATATATTAATTATTCAATAAACTTAAAAAAAAATTGTTATATTTTGGACCAAAAGGGAGTAATGTTTGTTGTATTATTAGTGAATATGCTTTTGTTAAGGAATATTCGATATATTAGCAAATAAAAAGGAATATTCAATATAAGTAGAACTTTACTTCTAGTTTGTAAAACTAATTTAATACATTTTAGTTTTAGAATTATAAAAAGATTTTGTTTAAATGATTAGTGATTTTTTTATTTTAGTAATTATTTAGAATAGTGAATTTCACTATGCCATTCCTATCGGTGACACATAATTGTTCACGTTTCCTTTTTTGGGATCAATTCAAAATCAAGAGCCGTGATAAATAATCATTATTGATTGTTAATAAACGCTACTATAACAAATTCCTTTATCAGCCATTGAAGAAATAAAGGCTAATAATACTGGATTTATAATTAATGATAAGAAAATCATTTATGTATTGATTTAAACATTCGATTCCATTGTAAACCAAAAAAAAAAAAAATTGATTCCTTGGGTAGCCTCCTCTAGAAAGGTACTTCCTCCATCAACTATTAATGTTACTTGTCTCAAATTATATGTCGCTTTCCAATACCAATGAAACATTAATGTTATTTTTTCTATTATATCATCAACTATTTATTACTCTTTATTCTTTCATTTATCTTTCTCATATCATTTATTAAGGATAATTTTGTAAAACAATTCATATATCTTTTTCCTACACAATATTAATTACATTTCTTAATATGTGTGAAATGTCCAGAACGTCATATAATTTAGGACTGAGGGAGTATTCATGTGTGTGTATGTTTAAAAAAAAAACCACATTGGACGTTGTGGATTATAATTTGACTCAAATTTCAACGGTATTCGCAAAGAATACTCACAATAAACGGTTAAATATCTACGTTGTTGGGTTCAAACTTAGGTAAACATGTATGGGTGTGGATACATGCACATGAATACATGCATTTTAATGTTTAGCTCACCCCATGGCTCGCAGATTATGTAGACTATAACTACAACTTTATATAACACTAAAAATTAGTTAATCAATTCTAAATCTTTGATATTTATTGTAATATGCATTTGTTTTTTTATACTTTATATGTTTTTTATTTGGTTAAGCACTTTGGTGTGTAATATTTTATAAGTTGATTTGAATATTTTAGATAATATTTAAATTAAAGTGATGTTTTTTGGTTATTTATTGTCATTTTGTTGTTAAAGTGTGAGTATGAGTGTTTAGGTACTCAAAAGGTACGGAGACAGACACCAAACTTTGGCCCATGACGATATGTGCTCAGATACAAACATTTTTTTTTATTTTATAAATATGAGTATGAGGATGAACATTGTAGTACCATACCGAAAGGGCACCCATTGCCATCCCCCCATTATGGATAATAATTTTCTCTCTTACCATTTTTTTTATACAAAAGTTATCTACTAAAAATCTATTAAAAGTAATGATGTTCCATCCAAAATAAACCTGAGTCGATCCTTAAAAATTGCACAAAACCGAATATTATTGGATCATTTTGATGTCGTTTTGTGAAAACCATTGAGATTGCTTTTAAGTTTACCTTTCCAAAATTGAACCAAGCAACATAAGTGAATTTTAATACTCCATACAAATTTTGATACACCAAATCAAAATTATGTTTAACATTTATTTGAGGGGGGTTTAAATATTATTTTTAATATAAGTACTCCTTTTTTGTAGGGGGATTTATTTAGTGGCAATTATTGATATAAATAATTCCAATTAGCCCCTGATTTAGAAATTTATTTTGTTTAGGAAAGAAATTATTTCCCTTTTTAATAGGAGTATTTGCTGTTGTCGAATCATGAACTTTAATTTAGTAATTTTGGAGAAAAATAAATTTCATGATTTCGATCATATTCTCGGAAATACCAGATTCAATGACCAATCAACTTTTGTTTTTACACAAAAATAACGAATCAACTCTATTACTTCCCCTATAAAAGAAACTCTATTACTAATTTGGGCAAAAAAAAACTCTAATCACTATCAACAACCCTTCAAACAACCAACCAACCACATATACCTCGTTCTTAAACTCGAAACCATGATCATGAACCCAAGTATGGATGTAAGTTTTTTATGATAAAAGTTTAAGAGTTTAGCCATGGATCACTAGATACAAATTATGGCATATCATAGAGAAGGAAGAAGAAATTGTGTACCTGGTATGTTTAGGTTCATAACGATCACCATCAAGTTATGAAAGGAATAACTGCCCTCATTCCGTTTAGTGTTAGGTTTTCAGAGTAGTGTTCAGAATTGTTTAACCGTCTGATGGGATGACATTTAAATAGCTAAACGGCTGAGGGCAGAGACCTCTCATTGGGCTTAGCTAAATGGTCCAACCCATCACGGTCCATTTAGAAAGAATAGCCCAACCACACATATTCATCATCTAATTAATGCTTAACACAATAAACCATAATTTATATTATGACATTAACTTATAATAATTGATTATTGTCAATCCATAATTGATTAATTAAATAATTAATCCAACATTTTACTCTCTCTTTTTGTTCTTTGTTTTTGTTGTTTATTATAGTTGATAACTTGTTGAACGTTTACCATTATTTGCTTGATAACTTGTTTAGGGATTGCAATTAGGTTATAGTCGTATGTAAACTCAAAACATTCAAACTCGATAACATTTTTTTTAAACTTAATTTCAGATAACGATTTGTCGTTTATATTTTTTTTTGTCACTTTTATCATTTTGGTCCATTTGCATATGATTTTCAAGTATCAAATCTAAATTTCATTTGAAAACATGAGTGAAAGACCGTAATTTAGACATTAAGAGCTCGTATCAAAATAAAACCATAAATTTGAAACGATGGTGTGTAAGATGCGACGATTGATGAAATAGAGTGAATGCGGTAGATGGGTTGAGGAGTCTTTTGAAGAATAACTTTCGTGTTTGTGTGCAAGTGTCAAGTCAAGTTTGAATGTGAAATAGAAAAGTCATAAGCAAGGGTTTAAGATTAAGTAGAGTCACTTGGTGGATTTTTATTGATCGAACAGTCGTAAGGTGTGTGGTTGAACACCAAAATTTTAAGGCTAACAAAGAACACTGATTAAGAAATTAAACATATAGATATATTTGTTTTAATCTTAGGAGCAATACAATGAGGAGAGACGCTCTAGCAAGATTGTAAACAACCTTATTTATCTGTCTTTGGATAAAAGCTATCATATATTATAATCAATGTGAAATGCTATTAACACGGAGATCAATATATTATTATGCTCTTTTTTTCTTACCTATAAATTATTCTAATGCAGAAAAAAGCCCCTTATAAATCACTACCAAATTTCAAGGAATGGATTGAGAAGCCACCATTGTCGGACCAGTCGATATATAATTCAGAAATTAAAAAAACTAGAAAACTAAACAGGAGGGCCACCCTAGAAAATGGAGAGCAATTAAAAGCTCATATTCTGAAAACTGAAAAAACTAAGCAGACTAACATTCCAAAGGTAACATTTCTACCCTCCTTTATTATTATTATTTTTATTTTTGGGTAGATTGTTGTTCCTAATTTTGTTTTAACTACTATTTTAAACAACTCATGATACTAAAGTAATTTTTCATGCAAAAAAGTTTGTATGGCTAAATAGGATGGATTGATGGGGGTGGTCATTATTGTTATTTACTACGATAGCCTCTCATTGATAAAGGACTTCTCTAGTAGATTTTCATTATGGGGAAGTAATTGAGATGGGACTTAATTGGCTGCATTTATTTATATACATGATGATATAGCATGAATATTTTACTCAATAGGTATATTTGAATTGTGGTGTGAGTTCACAACTTTTTTTTCATAGAAATCATTCAAATCAAAACTTTTTTTCGTTCCTTTTCCATCTTCAAGTGTGAGGAATTTTTTCTTTAGATTCTTTGATTATCCAGGTGTGTATCATTCTATAACTTTTGGCTAATGACACGAGACCTTGAAAATAAAATCACACGATAATCCTTAAGGATTGTTCATGACAAATCTTACTCGCTCATTTTTTTTTAGCAAGAGCATGGTTAGGTAGAATCATCATAATATTTTTTTTAAAATCTTTATTGGAATTAAAAGTAATTTTTTTGTAGATAAATAATTTAGAAGTTAGACATACAGCTTGTAACTTATTCTATTTAATGAAAATCATATTCATTCTCTCCATTTATAATATACTGAATACTTGTACCCAAAAAAATACCGAATACTTGTGTGGTGTCTAAAATATTATTTTTTAATTTAATTTCTCTCTCTTTAAAGAAAAGGAGGAACTTTATGAAGTACTTCAGCTGCTGTATAAAATCTTGATATTCAAGAGTTCCAACCTTTCTCTGATTCTCAAAATCGTTGATTAGTTTTTTTTTTTTTGGATGAATTGGATGGTTCAATTATGCTTTTGTACTTAGTTATATAATTTCCCCTTATTTTTATGTTTAGAAAAACAAACAGTTCTGTTAGATAAACCTTGTTCTTCCATGATGATCCTATGTTTGTTTGACATATTTCATGTCAGTAATTGTCGAAAAATGTGTATCTAATTATAGTTTTTTTGTTTGTTGAGAAATTTAATTGGTGTTAAAGATCGTAAAACATGTAAAGATGAGTGTTAAGAACATTATCCAACACTCACTCTAACATTTAGATTTGGATTTTCTAACGTTACAGCAAGACATTGTAATTGATTGTGATCGTCTGATCTAAAATATGTTGTCGAGATTGTTTAGAACGATTTTGCAACTGAGTTATTCTAATCTGTTTGATCTATATTTAACGGTCTAGATGCAAAACAACGACAAACATGGATGGTTTATCACAACAAGCAATGTCCTACCACTTTATGTGGAACCCGTTTTTTTAGCGGATGTGGAACTTTTTAAAAGTGTGAAACTTATATAATTACATTCAATAAAAAAAGTGAATGTTTTTGTAAGAAAAAAAAGTGAATGTTTAAAAGCGTGTTTTAACACTCTTTAAAATGTAGATGTTGTATACGACTAAGCGTATGTTTTGTTTCATGTCGGGTGATAATTGATTTTGAATGAACGGAATAAAAATTATTTTGCTTAAACTTGAGTTGAAATGAATCAATTTATGTTTGGATACATATATGTCATAACTGATTTTTGGATAGAATATTGTTTGGATAGTAGGGATGGAAAAAACGGGTTGTAATCGTTGAGTTGATCGGTTTAACCAACCTTTTTTTAGCAGTGTGGGTTGAGATTTTGAACTTGTCACTAGTAGGTTGTCCTCCCCGTCTAACCTGCTAAAAAATGATGCCAAGGGTTGGCCCGTTGGATTGAAATTAAAAATAACTCTTTTTTCACTTCTTTTTATAACTCACAATAAATTTTCCAATTTTCTCTTCCATGGAGTAGAGATAAAAAAAAATCAATTGATATAATCACTTTTGTTACATGATTTTAGCCTATGTTTTTAACGGTTAGTTTGGTAACTCGTGAAGTTTTTTATTTTGGATCTCTTGGTGATTTATTATAGATTTCTATATGATGTTATTTATATGTTTGAATGATAATTTTCATATTTTTATGAGTTCATCAATTATATATTTAGATTTTCTTAAATTTGCTTTACATTTATATATTTTTATACGTTTTACAATGTTTTTGTGAAAATTTTACTTAATATTTTTTTAAAAAATAAATTGACGGATTAAAACACTGATCAACCATTAAACGAAGCGGGTGAGATTTTCAACCATAAATCCATAGTTGACTTGATTCGTCCCTTTTTAGACGAGTTATTGATGGGGTGATGCAGAGTGACCTTTTTTGTCGTCCCTGTATAGCGTTGGTTAAAATTGCTTTGAATATTTGGTTACTAAAATTAGATTCATTGTTTACGCATACTTATTTGCATAATTAGTATTTATTTATATTCAAGGGAACAAGTCAAGAAACTAATATAGAAGTATTTTTTTTCTTTAAAAAAAAAAAAGAAGTATCTTTTTGAAAATTGTGTATTCATTGTTTTAAAAGTTTAAACATTTATATTGAAAAAAAAGTTTAAACAATTATCTTTACAAAATTTAATTTTTAATTCCTTTTTAGCTTCTTAACTTTTGTCTATAGGACACAAGTTAACATGACCCTTATATTAGATAAAAGAAATTAGGTTTAAATATGCATTTAGTCCCTGCACTTTCATCAGATTTTGGCTTTGGCCCTTGCACTTTTTTTTGTTTGGCATTGATCCTTACACTTTGTAAAAATATTTTTTTTGAACAAATCAAAATGGAATATATTGCTCAAAGGAGGATAATTTCACCCCGCACAAGGTGTGCTAAAATGGTGAATTACCCAATATCTGTTACAACGATCAGACACCTAAAAGAATAGTGTCACCACCGAAACAAAAAAAAAAACTGTTACATGACACCCATACAAAGTAGAGGGTGTCGCCACCAGTCATGAAAACCAAAAGTTAAATGAGGAACATTCGAAGATAGCCATAAAAAGGAAATCCGCTTCACGTTTTCAAGAGTAATATGAGGATCAATTACCGCATTTTTAAAGACACAGTTGTTTCTAGCCTTCCATATTGCCCAAACTGAAGCGAGCCAAATAAGCTTAAGATAATGATAAGAAGCTCTAGGCATGCCTGCCAACTGAGTAAATTGTAGATAAAAATCTTGAATACGCCCAGGAAAAACAAAAGAGATTCCAAGCCAATGACCTATTAAATAATACCAGACATTCCTAAAGTAATTGCATTGAAGAAAAAGATGATTCGTCGTCTCGACGCTATCACAACCAGCAGCACACAAATTAAGATTTGGTTGAAGAACAAGCCGCCTCACCAAATTTGCCCTTGTTGGAATCCTGTCTTGAAGAAGTTGCCAAACAAAAATAGAAACTTTTACCGGAACAAGCTTATCCCAGACATCATTGAAGGCACTAGTAGCCATCGGTTCAGCAGCAGAAGAAAGATAACGATAAGTCCCGCTAACCGAGTAGCCATGTATAGGATCCAGCACCCACCTCCAGTGATCTTGTATATTTTCCTGCAAAACAACATTACTCAACAAAACTGAGCACTCCCTCACACTCTCCTCCTCCCACGCCATCAAACGCCTCCTCCAGACCCAAGAATGACCACCTACTTCCCACCCCAGCTTCGCCATGTCCTCCACCGAACACTCCTTGTAAAAATATTGGTATTGGTCCCTCTGTTAACTTTACGTTAAAAAAAAAAGAAGCATAAAACTAACAGAGTGCCACATGGCCCAATCATGTCACGGCACGTGGTAGACAAAAAACAAAATTTCAAAATTAAAATAAATAAAATAAAATAAAATAATTAATTTTTAATTATTTTATTAATATCATTAGTAGAGATAGAAATGATGAATTAAAAAGAGAAGAGAGATAGGAAGCAAATGAAAAACGCTAGTATTGAGAAAGGAAAAAATGGATTGGCGTGATTCAACTTGAACTCTAACATTGCGATTCATTTCAACCTTCATCCATCATGTTTCGATTTCGTCCTCCATCAATTGATATGATTTCGGCCTCCATCATTCAATTCACGTTTCGTTTTTGTTTTTGTTTTTGTTTTTGTTACTGTTACTGTTCGCGATTTCTATCTCCAATGTCGCCTTCGTTTTTGTTTTGAGCTGCGCTTCCATCATTGTTAGAAGCATTCTTACCACTGAATTGTTGTTTCTGTAAAATCGTTTTTGTTCTTTTGTTGTTCAATGGTTCAATTTATGTTTGTTTCACCTTTCTGCTGTTTCAATTTCTGTTTGTTTATATTCTGTTAAATTTTTTAAAATTTTGTTTTGGTTCAATTTTTGATGAATTTATGCTGAATTTTCATGTCATTTATATGTTAAATCTGGCCTTTGAATTAAAAGAGAAGAAGAATGTGAAATTGGAGGTGGGTGAAGAAAAAGAAGAATAGGAATAGACATGGTGGTGATGATGGCTTTCAGAGGAAGAAGATGTCTTACGAACAATCCTTCTTTGTACATGATTGTTTTTAATTGAATCTCAATAATGATAATATCAATAAAACTAATTAACAATTAATTATTTTCATTGACTTTTTTTTGTGCCAGTGGCGTGAAATAATTGGGCCACATGGCACTTCGTTAATTTTGTGTTTTTTTTACTGAAAAGTTAACAGAGAGACTAATACCAATATTTTTACAAAGTGCAAGGACCAATGCCAAACAAAAAAAAGTGCAGAGACCAAAGTCAAAATCTGATGAAAGTGCAGGGACTAATGACACATTTAAACCAAGAAATTAAGAATGGACTTTGGTGCTTAAGATCTCTTGAGTTAGATGGTAATAAATATCTTTTGAGTTTAACTAGAAGTTATGGTTCGAATTCAATCTTAAGAATATAGCAGCGTTAAATACTTAATGAGATTTTTACCACCCATTGTGATCCTATCAGACTCGAAGGATTCGTTATTGCACTTGTGCGCATCCAATTAAACAAATACCATTAGACTTAATCGAATCGTTAAAAATAACTGAATAAATACATGGGTTAGTGAAGCTGAACTCCTCCTCTCTAATCTTGAGACAAGGGGACATTGTTGCAAAGAGGCAACATACAAACAATGTGAAGGAAATGGGTAAAATTGAAAAAGTAGCAAATGAGTAGCCTAGGAGTTTAGTTAGGTGCAAAAGCTATAAAGAGTAGCTTCTACTACAATCGATTCCAGGATGAACACTTGCATTTGCAAATGACGGACTTATGTTTGTCGATTTTCAGTGCAGAAACAAACAGGTACTAAGAAAACTATATTGTCAACTCCAAAATATGCCGATGAGAGAATTTGTTAAAGTAAGGTTTACAAGTTAAAAGAAACCTATTGTTGTGTTCCTCAGTTATATAACCTGGAGCGACAAACAAGGTTGAATGATTTAGACTTTTTGCAGTCAAACCCTATAAAGAGTGTGCTAGAAATTAGAAAGTATATTTGAGAAGGAGATGTTGATGGATCAAGTGTGGTAATAGTGATACAACAATCACATAATACCGCATACACGCTAATATTATATAGAGTATTACTTTTTCCACCCCACTGTGTTCTCCTGCGCCCTGCAAAAATTTCAAAAATACCACTTGTCCGGAAAATATAATCCAAACTAGATTGTTAGTGTTTCTGGAAAATAAAATCCGGACAAAATCGATGTGAATATTGTGTCTTTCTTTCATGTCAAGAGTCTGTGTTGACTGTTATACAACTCCCACATAAGCTGCAATGCAATTGCAGAGGTCGTATGAACGGTCAACAATGACCATGGCACCACAAACACACCTAAAAACTACCTATAAAACTAATTTTTTTTGAAGAAAATGTGAGAAAGGAGGTGAAGTGAAGAATGAAGAAAATTGTTGAAAACCCAAGCCCTTTTATAGCCTTAAATCAGTCATTGGTCATAAGTACAGTCAAATAAAACATGTTCCACAATCAAAACCGTCCAAAAATGCATTTAAACTCCACTAACCGGTCAAACCTTTGGTGAAACGCCACAGTCCAAAATAAACTGAGGGGTTTCAGATTTTATATTCTGGAATGCATGAAGCTTGTCTGGATTCTAAAATTCGAGCGACATCAGACCCTATATTTGGAGCGTTTTCCTGGCAAATGACTTGGAAAAAAAAAAGGTACATGCCATAAATAAAAACAACCATAATAACAAAAATGATGAATCTTTTAGGAAGATGTTCGAAGAGGAGCTTTTGAACTCGATCATGCCGATTTGCCAACTGACATGTTACGATCGGTAGGCCGACATGATCGAGTTCATAAGAACCTCTTCTTCGGAGTTAGATATTCAACATATTGAAGAAAGGCAGTGTGTTTCAAGATGATTTCTTTGAGTTAGATCATGCTGTCTTGCCAAATGACTTACTCGTCTGGCAGGCAGGAAGATCTAACTCATATAAACCTCTTGATGTTCATATCTATAGATCAAGTTCCGAAGCTTTGTATCTATCTATCTATATATTTTTGGCAGCATGCTGAAGATATTCATAATGTCGTCAAATAGAGAGCAATCTATTTGCAACAACATTAGAAAGATCTTCAACACAATGACAAAAAATTTCATGGTTTCTTTGGTGTGTTTTTGATGGAAATGAAAACCGAAAAACACTTATTTATAGAGGTTTGTGGATGTTGTGGATCACAAAAATTGTCGATACAATGTGGTCCTCACAAAAGAATCCTATGTTGAGGCAGTCCGAATTTTGTAATCCGGATTGTACTTACACCCTAAAAAAAGTGAGTTGAATTCGGACTATTTTAGCGTTCAAATGAACATGTTTGACGCAAATTAAAACATAATGAAAGTTTAAATAATATATATATTACTCAAAACATAATGCAACAACTTAATTCAACAACATACAACTAACACGTAATTAAAACAACATAAAACACGTGATTAATTAAAACATAGCACATTATCACGGATCATCTAAACTAACTTCTTCCTCTGGTACCTCCAGCAGAGCCCTGATCTCTCCGTAGTTCCTGGGCCGGGTCAAACTTTTTTGAATTTGTTCAGCAAATCTAACCAACGAAGCGTCCAACTCGATCGGTCCTCTAGTACTGTGCTGACCAAAGACAGAGAACATGTGTCATACCCCAATTTTTGACCTAAGGTCTTACATTCATATACCCTCTGATCCGGAATATTATCTGACTTTTCAGAATAAAAATTCGGCAGAGAGGTATTTTAAAATACCTCTTTTTTGTCCCGATT